>Ga0316196_10000315_pt1 | contig 17857 bp, 15 predicted proteins | sample Eddsed2cm_MG_FD_204938 | JGI IMG/M metagenome (GOLD analysis project Ga0316196, IMG submission 204938) | Coastal sediment microbial communities from Maine, United States - Eddy sediment 2 cm | ecosystem: Environmental > Aquatic > Marine > Coastal > Sediment | place: USA: Maine | collected... | reverse complement strand
CGATACAGCGTTCCACCGCCCTGCTATCCATGATGTGGAAACTATTTGCAGTATAAACAGTGTCACATTCCAGCTGCGGCCAGCTGGCCGTCACGTCGAGCAGCAAGGGTGGTGAAAGATTCCGCAGACCCGAATCTTCAATCCAGGCGCGAATGCCGACGAGATTTGGCTCAAGATCGGAAGCTTGCCAGTGCAGTTCCGGTATCTCGGCGGCGAAATACACCGCGTGCTGGCCCGTACCGCTGCCGATCTCGAGGACGTTGCCGCGCAGGTAAGGCCGGATCGCCTGCAGTATGACCGCCTTGTTTTGCTCGGCGGCACCGGCAAACGGCAGATTCATCGCCTGCCCCTCATCGCATTGGCTTCAATACGGTTAGTCATTATCACGTCTTTCATTTCTTTGCTTCGCGGTTCAGTTGCCGCAGGCGATTCAGCTTTTCAGCTATCTTTATCTCAAGTCCGCGCTCGACCGGGTGATAATACTCGGTTCCAGAAAGGGACTCGGGGAAGTAATCCACTCCGGCGGCAAAGGCATCACTTTCATCGTGCGCATAACGATACCCCTCTCCATAACCCTGCTCGGCCATGAATTTGGTCGGCGCGTTGCGCAAATGCAGGGGCACGTCGAGGCTACCCGAATTACGCGCATCCTCCATCGCCTGTTTGTATGCGCTGTATACCGCGTTGCTCTTGGCGGCACAGGCCAGGTAGACGACACCCTGCGCAATCGCCAGTTCGCCCTCGGGACTTCCCAGGCGCTCAAAGGTCTGCCAGCCCTGCAGACACAGCTCCAGCGCCCGCGGGTCGGCAATACCGATGTCCTCGACCGCCATGCGTACCACGCGCCGCGCGATATAAATCGGATCGCAGCCGCCATCGATCATGCGACAGAACCAGTAAAGTGCCGCGTCGGGGTCCGAACCACGCACCGATTTATGCAGCGCCGAAATCTGTTCGTAAAACACGTCACCCGCCTTGTCGAATCGGCGCGGACCCTGTTGCGCTATTTCGCCGACCAGGGCGACATCGATGTGTCCGTCTTCCACCAGGTCGCTGATGATCTCGAGGTAAGTGAGCGCACGCCGCGCATCACCATCCGCAGATAGTGCCAGCATGCGCCGGGCGTCGTCATCGATAGCTAACTCGAGCCCACCGAGCCCATGCTCGCTATCCTGCAGGGCGCGCGTAATAACCTGCTCGATATCCTCAGCCTGAATCGACTTCAATACGTAGGTTCGCGTCCGTGATAACAACGCGTTGTTGAGTTCAAAGGAAGGGTTTTCGGTGGTCGCGCCGACAAACAGGATGGTGCCATCTTCGATGTGCGGCAGGAATGCATCCTGCTGGGCCTTGTTGAAGCGATGCACTTCATCAACAAACAAAACGGTTAACCCCTGGAACTGGCGGGCCTGCTCGATAGCCGCACGGATATCCTTGACCCCGGACAGCACCGCGGACAGGGTAATGAAACGCGCATCGGAATATTCCGCGAGCAGACGTGCAATGGTGGTTTTCCCGGTTCCCGGCGGGCCCCAGAAGATCATTGAATGCAGACGGTTCGCCTCGATCGCCTGGCGCAGGGGTTTACCGGGTGCCAGCAGGTGAGCCTGGCCGTAGACCTGGTCCAGCTTACGTGGACGCATGCGATCAGCCAGCGGTTGAAATTCCTTTTCGGCCTGGAACAGGTCGTTCATGGACCACTAGCCGCCAACACCATAAACGTCTACACCGGGCGGCGGTACGAAGCGGAAAGTCGCAGGATCATGCACCACACCGGTCCGCAGGTTTTCAAATACGATTTGCGTGCTCTGGCCAAACTGGTCCTGCAACTCCATCGCGCGCACGCTGTCGCCATCGATACCGATGTAAATATGCGTATATTCAAGATCACCGGAATGCGGCAGCAGTTCGACCCAGTAAAGAAACTTGCGCTGGCCGACCTCGCTGATCTCAAATTGCTCACTGATATCAGCCTGCTTCATCAAAATCATGATGGGCGCATTGGCCAGGCCCTCGTCCATCGGTTTCACCGTGACCTGGTCCAGTTCGACATCGTAAATCCACAATTCGCTGCCATCGGCAATGATGCGCTGTTCGAATGGTTCGGTGTAGTGCCAGGCGAACTTGCCCGGACGCTGCAGGTCAAGCGTACCGCTACTTTGCTGCACAACATTCTTATCCTCGTCGAGCAGGGTCTGCTTGAACTCGGTGCTCAGGTTATCCATCTGTTTGAGGGCCACGTTGAGGCGTTGCCCGGCATCATCCGCCCAGCCTGGCAGCGCCAGTAACAGAATCCCCGGCAACAACAGTGTCTTCACTAGAATTTTCATAATTAATCCGTTGGCGGTGGCGGCGCCAGTACTTCGCGACTACCGTTTGATTGCACCTGCGAAACCACGCCCGAGGCTTCCATTTCCTCAATCATGCGCGCGGCACGGTTATAGCCGATCTTGAGGCGTCGCTGCACATAAGAGATCGAAGCCTTGCGCGTCTCGGTGACGACCGCAACGGCTTCATCATACAGCGGATCGACCTCGTCGCCGTTGGCGTCGCGTGGAGCCTCACCCGGCAGTACCGCCGCAGCCGACTCTTCTAAGACATCAGCAATGTAGTTTGGTGCCCCGAGCTTCTTGATTTCATTGACCACCGCATGAACTTCATGATCATCCACAAAGGCACCGTGAACACGCTCGGGAACGCTGGTTCCCGGCGGCAGATACAGCATGTCACCATTGCCCAGCAGAGTTTCCGCCCCCATCTGGTCGAGGATGGTACGTGAATCGATCTTGGACGATACCTGAAACGCGATGCGGGTCGGAATATTCGACTTGATCAGTCCGGTAATCACGTCCACCGACGGCCGCTGCGTTGCCAGCAACAGGTGGATCCCCGAGGCGCGTGCCTTCTGCGCCAGCCGGGCAATCAATTCTTCAACTTTCTTACCGACCACCATGATCATGTCGGCAAATTCATCCACCACGACCACGATATAGGGCAAGTGTTCGAGATCATCCGGTGTCGCCTCCGGCTCAAGCAGCAGACGCTTTTTGTCGAACAGCGGATCCTTGATGGGCTGGCCGGCGGCAATCGCATCGCGTACCTTGCGGTTGTATCCGGTAATATTGCGTACCCCGAGGGACGCCATCAAACGGTAACGCCGCTCCATCTCCGCCACGCACCAGCGCAGCGCATTGGCGGCTTCCTTCATGTCGGTCACCACCGGTGCGATCAGATGCGGGATATCCTCGTAGACATTGAGTTCCAGCATCTTGGGATCGATCAGGATCATGCGCACATCTTTCGGCGTTGCCTTGAACAAAATACTGAGCAACATTACGTTCAGGGCCACTGACTTGCCCGAACCGGTCGTACCGGCAACCAGCAGGTGCGGCATCTTGGCCAGGTCAGCCACCATGGCCTCACCGCTGATGTCCTTGCCGAGCGCCAGCGTGAGTGGCGACGATGCCTCGTCAAAAGCCTTTGACTGCACGATTTCGGACAGCGCCACGACTTCGCGGTTTTCATTGGGAATCTCGAGCCCCATAACCGACTTGCCCGGAATGATTTCGACCACGCGCACGCCGATGACCGACAGCGATCGCGCCAGGTCTTTGGCGAGATTGGATATCTGGCTTACCTTGACACCCGGTGCCGGAAGGATCTCGAAACGCGTAATGACCGGGCCGGGGTGCACCGATTCGACCTGCACTTCGATGCCGAAATCGCGCAGTTTCAATTCCAGCTGCTGCGACATCGCCTCCAGCGCTGCCTTGCTGTAACCGGCTACCTTGCCACGCGGCTGGTCAAGCAGCGCCAGTGGCGGGATAGTACTGCCGCCTTTGCTGCTCGATTTGAACAGGGGAATCTGCTTTTCCTTTTCGACCCGCGGGCTGGTTTCAATCTTTTCGACCACCGGTTCGATCTTGACTGGTTTGCGCGTTTCCTGCCTTTGCTGTTGAACTTCGAATACCTGCTGGCGTTCGCTGCGGTTGCGCTTGCCTTCGACCCGATCCCGCAACAGGTAATAACGGTCGATCAGCAGGTCGATCACAAGCAGGGTGTACTTACCCAGGTTATCGACCACCGCCAGCCATGATATGCCGGTAAACAGTGTCAGACCCGACAGGAACAGGGCCAGGTGCAACACCGTGGCGCCAACAAACCCCAACCCCTGGGAAAAATAATTGCCGGCAACCTGGCCAAGTATGCCGCCGGCGTCGAGCGGCATGGCATTCGGGGCAACCGCGAAATGCAGGCTTGCCAGTGCACAACCCGAAATCAAGGTGAGCACAAACCCACTCCAGCGAATCAGCAGCATCTGGTAGCGGACCTCGGCGCTCAGGTCACGCGTTTTCACCAGGATGACGCCGTTGTATACCAGCATGGCCGGAATCAGAAAGGCGAGAAAACCGAACAGGTAAAAGCTGAGATCGGCGACCCAGGCACCTGCAGTGCCGCCGATATTGCTGATTTCCGCATTGCTGCCGCTGTGCGACCATGACGGGTCGAGCACATCATAACTGGCCATAGCGACCAGGAAATAGCCAGCCAGCGCAAATGACAGCAGCATGCCAGCCTCGCGCAGACGCTGATTGATCTGTGCGGCGACCATCAGCCTGTTTTCGTCGGAATCGCCCCGGGGTTTAGGTTTTGCTTGCGCCAATGATCTACTTGCCTCGAATCAAACGCGGTATTTTACATGATCCGCTCGTCTGTGAACCACATTTAATCCTGTTGAAATAATCCACAGTAACGCCATATAGTCATTTGCGCTCGTTCGCATTACTATTGGCGTCTTTTTCAGACCCCTAAACCCTGTTCGTTAGTCCAGAGAGAATTTCAATGCCCGATTCCAAGCACAGCCGTGTGATTATTCTCGGTTCCGGCCCCGCCGGTTACACTGCCGCGGTGTATGCCGCCCGCGCCAACCTGAAACCCATGGTCATCACCGGGCTGGAGGCTGGCGGTCAGTTGATGACCACCACTGACGTCGATAACTGGCCAGGTGATGTCGAGGGCCTGACGGGCCCGGTGCTGATGCAACGCATGCAGCAGCACGCGGAACGTTTCGAAACCGAAATCGTTTTCGACCATGTGCATACTGTATTCCTTAACGAAACCCCTAAACGCCTCGTCGGTGATAGTGGCGAATACACCTGCGATGCGCTGATCATCGCCACCGGCGCCAGCGCGATGTATCTCGGCGAACCATCAGAAGAGAAGTTTCACGGCAAGGGCATCTCGGCCTGTGCGACCTGTGACGGCTTCTTTTTTCGCGGGCAGAAAGTAGCGGTCATCGGCGGTGGCAACACGGCGGTCGAAGAAGCCCTGTATCTCTCCAATATCGCCTCTGAAGTCACGCTGGTGCATCGGCGCGATAGTTTGCGCGCGGAGAAAATCCTGCAGGACCAGCTGTTCGAAAAGGCTAAAAATGGCAATGTGAATATCGAATGGTTCAACACTTTCGATGAAGCGCTCGGCGATGACTCCGGCGTCACCGGTTTGCGGATTCGTAACGTCAAAGACGATACCACCCGCGAACTTGATTTGACCGGCATCTTCATCGCCATTGGCCACAAGCCCAATACCGATATCTTTGCCGACCAGCTGGATATGAACAACGGTTATATCCAGGTGCACGGCGGTGCTGCCGGTAATGCTACCGCGACCAGCATCGACGGTGTGTTTGCCTGTGGCGATGTCATGGATCACGTTTACCGTCAGGCCGTCACCTCGGCTGGCAGCGGCTGCATGGCGGCGCTTGACGCCGAGAAATATCTGGATGCCAGGGAACTTGAATAGCCCGCATATCCCCCCGAGTTCCTGCTCGGCAACTGCTCCATGCGTTGCTCTACCTCGAAGCGTCGGACCGCCGGAACGCTGGATCGGAACGCCGCATCGCGCTGCATCCCTGCAGTCATGCGGGCGCCGCAAAACGGTGAGATATGCAGGCTAGTGAGCTACGCGTCAGTGTCACCCACAGCCTGAGCGAAGTCCCGGCTGCCGACTGGGATCAACTTGGCGACACCAGCTACCCGTTTACGCGACACGCTTTCCTTTACGGGCTCGAATTGCATGACTGCCTCGAGCCCTTCGGCTGGTATCCTGTCTACTTTCTGCTGCATCGCGAGCAGCAGCTGATCGCGGCCACACCCTGCTACATAAAAACCAATTCCTATGGTGAGCTGGTGTTTGATCACGCCTGGGTTAACGCCTATCAGCGCAGCGGTCTCGATTATTATCCCAAGCTGGTCACCGCCATACCCTACACCCCTGCTACCGGAGATCGATTTCTGATCGATCTGGTGCGGATTAATGAGGAGAGCGACCGGCAACCGTTGCGCGATCTCATGTGCAAGGCGATCAAGGGTTTCTGTGAAGAGCAGAAGATGAGCTCCTGGCACATCCTGTTTGCCGAAAAGCCGGTGCTTGACGGCTTGTCGGGGCAGGAATTGCTGATGCGCAACGACGTTCAGTTTCACTGGAACAACGACAATTACCAGGATTTTGACGATTTCCTGGCACGCCTGAGTTCGCGCAAGCGCAAAAACATCAAGCGCGAACGCCGCGGCGTGGCGGCCGAAGGTCTCGACATCAGCATGCAGACTGGGGGCAGTTTCGATGCCGGCGAATGGCAACGCATACACGATTTGTACGCGGGCATCTATCAACGCAAACACGGCACCGCAACCCTGACACCGGGCTTCTTCGTGCACCTCGGTGAGCATATGCCCGATAAGGTGCTGGTCGCCACCGCGCGCAACGAGGGCCATATTGTCGCGGCCTCGTTGTTCTTCCGCAGTGATTCACACCTCTACGGCCGCGTATGGGGTTGTGACCAGTACTTCCGCCACCTGCATTTCGAGTGTTGCTACTACCAGGGAATCGACTACTGCATCGATCAAAAGCTAACTTGTTTCGATCCCGGCGCGCAGGGCGAGCATAAACTGTCACGAGGCTTTCTGCCCACCAGGACCTGGTCAGCTCACTGGATTGCACACCCGCAGTTTCGCGAGGCTATTGAACAGTTCCTCGATCAGGAACGACGCTACGTCGACAGCTACCGCGAGGACTTGCTCGACCACTCGCCTTTCAAGTCGACAGACTAATGATTTATTACATTAACTATTTAATGTAATTTATTGTTTTATATATGATTCCCTGGCTTGAACCAGCATCCAGCCCGCATTTTCCCCAGACCTCGAACGCGCTGGAGGAACCAGCTGGTTTGCTCGCGGCCGGTGGCAGTTTAAGCGCAGACTGGCTGCTGCTAGCCTATCGCCACGGGATCTTTCCGTGGTTCAACGAGGGTGAGCCCATCCTGTGGTGGTCGCCGGCGCCGCGCACGGTGCTGTATCCGAAAAATTTTCATTTGAGCAGGAGCCTGCGCAAGCTGGTGCGTCAGCAGCGCTACCGCATGACGGTTGATGAAGACTTCAGCGCCGTGATCGAAGCCTGTGCCGCCAGTCGGCCCGGTCAACAGGGCACCTGGATCAATCGCCAGATGATCGATGCCTATATCGAATTGCATGAGGCAGGATACGCCCATTCGATCGAGTGTCGCCAGGGCACCGAGCTGGTGGGCGGCCTGTATGGTATCGCGCTGGGAAAGGTGTTTTTTGGTGAATCGATGTACAGCGCAGTGGCTAACGCATCCAAACTCTGCATCAAGTACCTGGCCGAATGTGGCCAATATGAAATGATCGATTGCCAGCTGCCTACCGATCACCTGCACTCGCTCGGTGCCGACGAAATAAGCCGTCTGGAATTTGAGTCCGCACTGGCTCGCTGGACCCGCCCCGTCAACAATGACCCGCAGGCATAAACCAGACCGATCGCACCATCACGACCCACCAACCCGGCCGGCAACTAATGCCAGCATCTCGACCAGCAACCGCCTTCGGCTCAACCCGTTAGTTCGTAACGATGAGTCCGATAATGCTTGTGGCCAGCTAGTCCTTGCCGACGAATACTCGTACAGCAATGGTTCTGGTTTGCGAGGTGCAATTATAGCTTTTCGAGTTCTGCCGCCACCGCATTCCCGAATTCTGACGGGCGCAGGATAATACCGACGCCAGCGGCACGCAGTATTTCCACCTTCTCCGCGGCAGACTCACCAACACTGGTAACAATGGCACCCGCATGCCCCATGGTGCGCCCACGTGGCGCGGTTAGTCCTGCAATATAGGCAAGCACCGGCTTGCTCATGTGATCACGAGCATAAGCCGCAGCCTCGGCTTCCTGCGGGCCCCCTATTTCGCCGATCATGACCACCAGTTTGGTATCCGGATCCTGCTCAAAGCGCTCCAGATGGTCTTTAAATGCGCTGCCATTGATCGGGTCGCCGCCGATGCCCACGCTCGTTGAAATACCGATTCCCATGGCTTTCATCTGCGAGGCAGCCTCGTAACCCAGCGTGCCGGAACGTCCAATCACGCCGACATTACCCTGCTGATAGATATGCCCCGGCATGATGCCCATCATCGCCTTGCCGGGGCTGATGGTGCCGGCACAGTTAGGACCGGTCAGGGTCATGCGTTCTTCGCGCTTGTAACGCCGCATGTAGCGTTTCACCCGCATCATGTCCTGCGCGGGAATACCATCGGTGACGCAGACGCAAAAACGTATGCCGGCATCGGCGGCTTCCATAATGGCGTCCGCCGCAAATGGTGGCGGTACAAATACCACGCTGGCTTCCGCGCCCGTTTCGCGCACGGCATCCTTGACCGTGTTAAACACCGGTCGCTCCAGGTGACGCTCGCCGCCTTTGCCCGGAGTAACACCACCGACCAGGTTGGTACCGTAATCGATCATTTCCTGTGCGTGAAAGCTACCGATACGTCCGGTGTAACCCTGCACGATGACCGGGGTGTTTTCGTCTAGAAAAATACTCATCTCGGTCTCCCCTCAGCTTTCAGCACGAACAGTTTGATGGAACTTCGCCGCGGCAACCGCTTTCTCGGCCGCCTCGGCGAGCGTATCGGCCGTGATCAGGTCGGCGTCGCTGTCTGCCAGTATCTTACGGCCGGCTTCGACGTTGGTACCCGACAGGCGCACCACCACGGGGACCGGCACATCGAGCTTCTGCATCGCCTGGATGACGCCTTCGGCCACCCAGTCACAGCGATTGATGCCAGCGAAGATATTCACCAGGATGGCGTCTACACCGTCGTCCGAGAGCACCAGGTTAAAGGCTTTGGCGACTCGCTCCGGTGACGCGCCGCCACCGATGTCAAGGAAATTAGCGGGTTCGCCACCGACATGCTTGATCATATCCATGGTCGCCATGGCAAGACCGGCACCGTTAATAATACAACCGATATTGCCGTCGAGCCCGACGTAGCTGAGCCCACGATCGGCGGCCTGCATTTCGCGCGAATCTTCCTGCGATTTATCGCGCAGCTCTGAAATCTGCGGGCGCCGAAACAACGCGTTATCATCGAATCCCATCTTGGCATCGAGCGCGATAATGCGACCATCGCCGGTCACCACCAACGGATTGACCTCAACCATGGTGGCGTCGAGGTCGCGAAACGCGCGATAGCAGGCCTTCAACGCCTTCACCGCCTCGGCAAGCTGTGTTGGTGCGATATCAAGCGCGAAGGCAATCTCGCGCGCCTGGAAATCCTGCATACCAACCGCGGGTTCGATAGGAACGCGCACGATGGCATCCGGATCGGTTTCGACTATCTCTTCAATATCCATGCCGCCGGATGACGAGGCAACGCAGACGATGCGCTCAGCGGACCGGTCCAGCACAAAGGCGAGGTATATTTCACGCGCAATGTCGGTGGCTTCCTCGATGTATAAACGGCCGATAAGCTTGCCCTGCGGACCGGTCTGGTTAGTGACGAGGCGACGGCCCAGCAGCGCATTCGCCGCATCCATCACTTCGTCTTCACTGGCACACACCCTGATACCCCCGGCTTTACCGCGCGCACCGGAATGGATCTGCGCCTTTACCACCCATTTCTCACCGCCGAGCTCTTTGGCGCGATAAGCGGCCTGTTCGGGACTGTAAGCGATCCCACCTTTTGCAATCGGCATGCCGAAGCCAGCCAGCAACGCCTTCGCCTGGTATTCATGAATATCCATCGTTCTCCTCCCGCCCCCAGATAGCGTTATTGTTTAGCCTGAATGGCCGCGTCGGTGTTGACGATGTTCTCTGCCATGCGCGCCGAGGCCGCATCAATCATGCGCCCGTCGAGCTGGGCGGCACCTTTGCCTTGCGCCGCGGCCTCTTCAAGCGCCGCCAGTATGCGGTGCGCGCGCTCGACCTCGGAGGCAGGTGGGGAAAACACGTCGTTGGCCAGATCGATCTGCGATGGGTGTATGGCCCATTTACCTTCATAGCCCATTGCCGCGCCGCGCCGTGCCGCATTGAGGTAGCCATCCGCATCGTTGAAGTCGCCGAAAGGACCGTCGATCGCGCGCAGGCCATAGGCCCGGCAGGCCACCAGCATGCGTGACAGGCCGTGATGCCATTGGTCGCCTGGATAGTCCGGGTTCAGTCCACCGATGTTGGTGGTGCGCGCGCGACAACTGGCAGCGTAATCGGCGACACCAAAATGCATCGCCTCCATGCGCGGGCTCGAAGTGGCGATCGCATCGACGTTCGCCATACCCAGGGTGATTTCGATCAATGCTTCGATACCGATGCGGTTGGTAAAGCCCCTGGCGGTTTCAATCTGCGTCAGCATCGCATCCACCATGTACACATCGGCTGCAACGCCGACCTTGGGGATAAGAATGGTATCGAGCCGGTCACCGGCCTGTTCGACGACATCGACGACGTCGCGGTACATGTAATGGGTATCGAGGCTGTTGATGCGTAATGAAATCGTCTTGCCCAGCCCGCGCCAGTCGATGTCGTTGAGCGCTTCGATGATGTTTTTGCGTGCCTGCGACTTGTCGCCCGGTGACACGGCATCTTCAAGATCGAGAAAAACATAATCGGCGTTACTGTTAGCCGCTTTTTCGAACATCGCCGGATTGGAACCCGGCACTGCCAGTTCGCTGCGTTGTAGACGCTGGCGCGCCGCTGCGTATTGTGTATGACTCATAAAATTCCCCCTAATAACTTAAAAGTACGATTGCCATGGCAATCCGCAAGCCCATATATATAAAATCTATAAGTTAAGTTTAGTTCCGTATAAGGGGCGACGACTATCGTTCAGCCGACATGAGGAATTTCAGGAACGACGACCTGTTGTCGGCACAGGGATAATTGCGGCACGCCAGGCCAGTACGGTTACTAATGCATTAAAGCGGTGACCAGCAGATACAGGAACACCGCGCTCAACCACAGATCGATTACCACATACAGCACCAGCAGCTTGCGCCGCTCAGGATCGTTACGAACCCCGAGTGTCAGGTAGATGAAAAACGCTAGTGCGGCGAGCAGCAAAATGACCAGGTGCATGCTATTTTGACTCCGCGGCGCTGCGTGCAGCTGCGATGGCCGTCATGTTGACCAGGCCACGGACGGTGGTTCCGGGCGTAACAATATGCGCCGAAATATCGCAGCCCAGCAAAATCGGACCGATCGGTATACCGTCGGCTCCCGACTTGATCAGGTTCATCGCGATGTGTGCCGCGTCGAGATTGGGCATCACTAACAGGTTGGCGACACCGGCCAGGTTGGAGTTAGGGAACTGTTCAGCCATGGCTTCCGGCGACAGCGCCAAATTGGCCTGCATTTCACCTTCAACCATCAGTTCGGGGTGTGACTCACGAATCAACGCCAGGGCCTTGCGCATCTTCAGCGATGACTCCGAGTCACGGCTGCCAAAGCTGGAATGCGACAGCAGGGCCGCCTTCGGCTTGAGACCGAATCGGCCGACTTCGGTGGCGGCGAGGATCGTCATTTCGGCGATGGCCTCGGCGCTCGGATTAGTGGTGACATGAGTGTCGGCGATAAACAGGGTGTATTTCCCGGTAATGATGATGGTCAGTGCTGAAACTTCATTGAAGCCGTCATCCTGCTGGGCGACGCTCAGGATACGGCCAAGATGGCGATGAAAACGACCGATCGTGCCGCAGATCATGGTATCGGCCTGCCCCATCTTGACCATCATCGCCGCCTGCGAGGTCTTGCTGTGACGCAGTATTTCGCGCGCTTCGGAAAGGCTCTTGCCGCGCCGTTCGGTACACTGGTAAAAATTCTGTATCCATTCCTCGTTGTCAGTGTATTCCATGATTTCAAAGTCACGGCCGGGTTCGATGGTCAGCCCGTATTCCTTGATATTGGCCCGAATAACGTCTTCGCGACCGATGGCAATCGGTGCGCACAGCTGTTCCTGGACGATGCTGTCGATGGCCTGCAGCACTTTGGGGCTTTCGCCTTCTGCAAACACCACTCGATGTTTGGTGGCGCGCGCCAGGTCGAACACCGGTTTCATGAACAATCCCGAACGGAACACGAAGGCGCTCAGTTTCTGCCGGTAGGCCTTCATGTCTTCGATTGGGCGTTCGGCTACTCCGGAATCCATCGCCGCCTGCGCTACCGCCGGTGCAATTTCAAGAATCAGGCGCTGATCGAACGGTTTCGGGATCAGGTATTCCGGACCGAAAGTTAACGATTCGCCGTGATAGGCACTGGCGACCACATCACTGGTACCCGCGCGCGCCAACCTGGAAATAGCATCGACACAGGCCACTTTCATCGCCTCGTTGATCTCGGTGGCACCGGCATCGAGCGCACCGCGAAACAGGAAGGGAAAGCACAGCACGTTGTTCACCTGGTTGGGATAATCGGTGCGGCCGGTTGCCATGACCACATCGGGGCGCACGCGCTTCGCTTCGGCAGGGTCGATTTCCGGTGTCGGGTTGGCGAGGGCGAAAACAATAGGCCGCTCACTCATCGAATCAACCATTTCAGCCTTCACCAGGTTTCCAGCCGACAGGCCGAGAAACACATCAGCACCCTGCATCGCTTCGCTCAAGGTACGCAGTTCGGTATCCACCGCAAACGAGGTCTTGTGCTCGTCCATGGATTCGGTGCGCCCGTCATAGATCACACCACGGGAGTCACAAACCAGCACCTTGCTCTTGTCGAGGCCCATACTGACCAGCAGCTTGAGACAGGAAAGCGCCGCGGCTCCGGCACCCGAGGCCACCAGCCTGACCTGCGTGATATCCTTGCCGACCACTTCAAGCGCAGATTTCATCGCGGCCGCGACGACAATCGCGGTGCCGTGCTGGTCGTCGTGGAACACCGGAATTTTCATGCGCTCGTGCAGGTATTTCTCCACGTAGAAACAATCCGGTGACTTGATGTCTTCGAGGTTGATGCCGCAGAAGGTCGGCTCCAGGCGTTCGATGGTTTCCGCCAGTTTGTGCGGATCCTTTTCGTCGATCTCGATATCGAACACATCGATACCGGCAAAGCGCTTGAACAACACGGCCTTGCCTTCCATAACCGGCTTGGCCGCCAGCGCGCCGATATCCCCGAGCCCGAGCACCGCGGTGCCGTTGGTGATCACGCCGACCAGGTTGGCGCGCGACGTATACTCGCGCGCCGCCAGCGGATCTTTTTCGATTTCGAGACAGGGGTAAGCAACACCGGGGGAGTAAGCGAGCGTCAGATCGTGATGCGATGTCATCGGCTTGGTGGCCTCGATACGCAGCTTTCCGGGAGTCGGTTGACTGTGATAATTCAGCGCTTTTTCGCGGTTTTCGTCAGACATGGTTTTCCTCCCGGATTGATCGACGCAGTATACGGCTAAATGCGCTTACTTTCTAAAGGTCATTGAAGACAGTGCCGGGGATGCGCAGTACGGTGAGATCCGGGATGAGCAGATACAGTTCAAACGTCGTAACGCTTGTGCTCGCTGCGACGCTTACCCGAGCGCTGGCTGATCACGCCGACGATGTCGGCGATGCCGTTTTCCAGCGGAACATCGGCAATACGGGCATCGAGAGCGCGCAACAACCAGCCATCCTTCGCTGCTATGAGTTGGCGGAAAATCATTTCATCCCGCAGCTTCGCGATAACATAGCAACCCGACGTCACACGACCGCCCGGATCGATGATGATGATGTGGCCGTTCTTGAATTCTGGCAGCATATCATCACCGATAACCCGCAGCGCAAACGGCTCGCTCGCGCTGCAGTTACCGAGATCGGCGGATTCACTCATTCGACTTCCTCCTTCTTTTGTTGCAGGCGCCACAGCTTCGCATACAGGCCGTCCGCCCTGATCAGGGATTCATGATCACCCTGCTCACAGATTCGTCCACGGTCCAGCACGATAATGCGATCGGCATCGATCACGGTGGAAAGCCGGTGGGCAATCACCAGCGTCGTCTTGTTGTGCGAGATCCGCGTCAGGGCACCGAGAATATTCTTTTCGGACTGGCTGTCGAGACTTGAAGTCGCCTCGTCGAACACCAGGATGGACGGGTCTTTGAGTAGCACCCGGGCTATGGCCACGCGCTGCTTTTCACCACCGGAAAGCTTGAGTCCGCGCTCGCCGACGACGGTGTCGTAGCCATCAGGCAACTGGTGGATAAAATCGTCGATATCGGCGAGGCGCGCCACTTCGCGCACCTCGGCAAACGAGGCTTGCGGGCGTGCATACTGGATGTTGTACAGAATCGAGTCGTTAAACAGCACGGTATCCTGCGGCACGATGCCGATGGCTTCGCGCAGGCTCTGCTGGGTGACCGTGGCGATATCCTGGCCACTGATCAGAATCTGCCCCTGGTCGATATCGTAAAAGCGGAACAACAGGCGCGCGATGGTCGATTTGCCAGCACCCGATGGCCCGACTATAGCCAGTTTTTCGCCGTCTTCGAGCTTGAAGCTGACCTGCTCGAGAATGCGCCGGTCTTCATTGTAGTGAAAGCCTACATCGCGGAATTCAATACTGGCCTGTTTGATGTCGAGAGCCACCGCATCTGCTCGATCGGTTATTTCGACCGGTCGTTGCAGCAGCTTGATCACCATGTCCATATCGGCGAGAGCGTACTTGAGCGAGCGGTACATGATGCCGAGAAAATTAAGCGGTATAAACAACTGCAGCATCATGGTGTTGATCAACACCAGGTCGCCCAGCGTTAACTCCCCGTCAATCACGCCCTGCGCCGCCAGGAACATGATCCCGCTGACACCGATGGCGATGATCGCGGCCTGGCCGAAGTTCAACAGCGACATGGTGGTCTGGCTCTTCACCGCGGCCTCCTCCCACTCCCCCATGGTATTGCGATAGCGATCGATCTCGTGGCGATCGTTGTTGAAGTACTTGACCGTTTCGTAGTTCATCAAACTATCCATCGCGCGGCCGTTGGCGCTGGAATCCAGCGCATTCATCTCGTGGCGATAGTGCATGCGCCATTCCGTCACCATCAGGGTAAAACCGATGTAGAAGATCACCGAGGAAAAGATAATGCCCGCGAACAGGCTGTCGTACTGACTGAACAGAATCAGCGCCACCAGCAGGAACTCGGCAATGGTCGGGACGATGTTGAACACCAGGTAGTTCAGGATCGAGCTGATGCTCTGGGTGCCACGCTCCATATCGCGCGAAATCGCACCGGTATTGCGCTCCAGGTGATAGCGCAGCGACAGGCGATGCAAATGGGAGAGCACGGTCACCGACATGCTGTTCATCGCGTGATAGCGCACCCGCGCAAAGATCGCATCGCGCAGTTCGTTGAAACCGGAATTGAGAAAGCGCAGCAGGCCATAAACCAGCAGCAGCAAAACCGGCAGCGCGACAGCCTGTCCGTCACCGGCGTTTAGACCATCGACTATGTGCTTCAATACCACCGGTATGCCAACCATCGCCAGCTTGGAAATCACCAGGCACAGGAGTGCAACCAGGACGCGCCCGCGATAATCCCAGATATATGGCAACATGGCGCGGATGTTGCGCCAGTCTTCACGATTGGAATGTTCCTTTTCGGTACGTCCGAAGGCGGGATGAATGGCTATTGCTGCAGCCCTCGCTGGTTCAAAGCCACGCACCTTAGCAGAATGGCGGAAAACAGTCTTTTACAAACCGGCCTCGCGCCGAAAATTATGATGTTCCCCGACGACCCGGGGTAAGTGTGTGAAGGGATGGACGCTGCAGCGAAATCGGCGTCGCAATGCGCCAAACTGATAACGTGTCTGGTCACTATCGATTCATCCGCCAACGATTGGCGCGCCAGGACAACAGATTGGCATCCAAAGCCTCCTTCCCCAAAGGCGTTAAACAGTAAAATATTCCGATAACGAAAGGAAAATTTGCCATGAGATCAATTACAGTTGAAATCAGAACCATCGACGGTGATGATCAGATTATCCCGGTATGCAAGGACGCCAAGTGCTTTGCCCGAATGCTGGGTAGCACGGTGCTGACCTTTGAGGCTCTTGTCTGTATCAGGACACTACGCTACGACATTGAATTTGTATCGGATGAGCGCAGCAGATGGCGCATCGCACTCGCATCGGCCGCTTCCTGAAGCCAGCGATTAGGCTAGGCCTTCTCCTTCCGGGACAGACACTTTCTCCCCGCAGCAATCAAACCGTCCCAGCAATAAGGGCATACCCAGAAAGTGTCTGTCCCTCTGTGAAAGTGCCTGTGAAAGTGCCTGTCCCAGCGGGCGCCTGCGGGCGTTCTGCGGGCGCTCCTGTGGACGCTGTGGGCGACTGAATTACAAGCTAGTTGCACAATCGCGCCAAATAAACGACATTAGCGCTGTAATGTTCTACGTTTTTGTGGAATCCGGGTTGGTGAGGTAATTTGATTTTCCTGCCCGGATATTGACTCGAACCAGACGACCCATAAACATTTTTTTATGGGGATAAATTTGACTAATCACCCAACAAAGAAACTTGATTGGTTATTCTAAGGCACATCATTAGGATACCGTTGCAAAGTCTAAGATACTGGAGCCCCTATGTTCGATTCCCCTTTTCACGATTTGTCAGGATTCCTGTCATCTACCGTCATGCAGGCATATGTCGTTTTAATGTTCCTGGCAGTAGTGGCCGGTACCATCATCGACACGATCCATAAAAAGAGCGCACAGTACTTTTTTGAGAACGCGCAAAAGGCGCAAAAGGCTGCCAAACGCACCGTAGGCGCTGGTGAAAAGGCATCATTGGCTATTTCCACCCTGGCCAACGAAGTATTGACGTCCTCCGAGTTCGCCAATCCCAAGCGGCGCCAGTCACATCTGTTGACAATGTACGGTTTCATCTTTTTCGTGGTCACCACGGTGATGATGATCTTCGGCTACCCCATGCCCGGCGAAGCCGTTCCCGCTCTGGTAGTAGCTTTGTGGCATATCGGCGCCCTGATGGTCTGTGTCGGCGGTTACTGGTTCTGGTTCTTCATCCGTTGCGATGTGAACTCTGAAGGCAAACTCTGGTATCACCTGGTGCGTGCCGACATGTTCATTCTGTCGCTGCTGATAACAACCACCTTTGCCCTGCTCTGGTCGGTCACGCGTGGCGCCGGCGCACTGAACATCCTGTTTTTCCTGATCTTCATCTCCGCCTCCACCTTCCTCTTTACAACCGTGCTGTGGTCAAAATTTGCCCACATGTTCTTCAAGCCAGCGGCCGCCTACCAGAAAAAAATCACCAAGGCAGATGGCTCGCAGGAAAATCTTCCAGACGTGGGTGACATGGATGACCCCGAGGTGCAGGCCAGGTATCCCGACATCCCGATGTATATGGGCGACAAACCGGCTTACATGGGGCTTGGAATCAAGCGCGAATCCCCGAACCATTACTAGAACTGCCATTCCTAATAACTGACTGCTAATTACCAGGAAAGAGAAATACTATGCCTACTTTTGTATATATGACTCGCTGCGATGGTTGTGGACATTGCGTTGATATCTGCCCGTCGGACATCATACAC
>Ga0316196_10000312_pt1 | contig 17926 bp, 14 predicted proteins | sample Eddsed2cm_MG_FD_204938 | JGI IMG/M metagenome (GOLD analysis project Ga0316196, IMG submission 204938) | Coastal sediment microbial communities from Maine, United States - Eddy sediment 2 cm | ecosystem: Environmental > Aquatic > Marine > Coastal > Sediment | place: USA: Maine | collected... | reverse complement strand
GCCCCAGCGGCGCCCGGGCATCGTGCGACCTGTAAACTCGTCAACAATAACGACTTCACCATCCTTGATGATGTACTCCACGTCGCGCTGGTAAATCGAATGCGCGCGTAACGCCGCATTCAGATGATGCAGGAGTCGAATATTGCCGGCATCGTAGAGACTCTCGCCTTCCTGCAGCAATCCGGCCTGCGCCATGAGCGCCTCGACCTTCTGGTGGCCTTCCTCAGTGACATGTGCCTGCTTCGCTTTGAGATCAAGCGTGTAGTCGCCTCGTGGTAACAAGCGGCATTTGGCTGGCTTCTCACTACCATCTTCGAGTACGAGGTCGGCGTCGTTTTCCTCGGCCAGTGTCACCGCCTCGTCCAACGTCATTACCTGCTCATTGCGATCGGTCAGAACGACGCGATTTGCCGGGATGTCGTAGTTCGTCGGCGCTTCGGTCTCTTCTTGCGCCTTGAGCTTCGGAATCAGTTTGTTGATCTGGGCATAGAGGTCCGTGCTGGCCTCAGCAGGACCCGAGATGATCAGCGGCGTTCGTGCCTCGTCAATCAGGATCGAGTCGACTTCATCGACGATGGCGAAGTTGAGATTCCGCTGCGCCTTGTCCTCGATGGAAAACGCGAGGTTGTCCCGGAGGTAGTCGAATCCCAGCTCGTTGTTGGTCGCATAGGTAATGTCTGCGGCGTAGGCGGCGCGCTTCTCATCGGAGCTCTGCCCGGCCTTCGAGACGCCGACCGTAAGGCCGAGAAATTCGTAGATCGGACGCATCCAGTCGGCATCACGCTGCGCGAGATATTCATTCACCGTGACGACATGCACACCGTCCGAACTGATCGCGTTCAGATAGGCGGGCAGCGTAGACATCAGGGTCTTGCCTTCACCGGTACGCATTTCCGCGATGTTGCCATCGTGCAGTACCATGCCACCGATGAGCTGCACGTCGAACGGGCGAAGCTGCATCGTCCTGACCGACGCCTCGCGTGCGACGGCGAATGCCTCGGGCAAGAGCTGTTCGAGCGTCTCGCCATCCTCGAATCGTTGACGAAATTCCGCCGTCTTGGCCTTGAGCTCGCTGTCGCTGAGCGCTTGCAGGCCTTCCTCGAGGGAATTGATGATCTTCACAACTTTTGAGTACTGACGCAGCAGGCGCTGGTTGCGGCTGCCGAAGATGCGAGTCAGGAATTTGGCCACGCAGGGCTCCCGGTCAAACAAAGGCCGCTATTCTACGGCCACACGAATCCAATGTCGCGATTTATGGGCGTTTTTTGCGAACACAAGACCATGATGGGGGCTCGCGGCGGGCGGCCCGCCGGTGGGGCCTGAATCAGGGGGTCGTGGGGTCTACTTTGACGATTCGCGGATGAAGCTCACCGGGTTCACCCGGCGTCCACCCTGCAGCACTTCGAAGTGCAGATTCGGGCCAGTTGCACGGCCCGTCTTGCCCATCAGGGCGACGACCTGCCCTTTCTTGACCTCATCCCCGACGGAGACGAGATTCTCTGAATTGTGTGCATAGCGTGTCGAGTAGCCGTTGCCGTGGTTTAATTCGACCATGACGCCGTAGCCATAACGATCGCCGGACCAGGTTACGACACCGTCAGCAACCGCAACAATCTCGTCACCATGCTTGCCGGCAAAATCGATGCCCGTGTGATTGGCGGGCTTGCCCGTGAACGGGTCGGTACGTTTGCCGAAGTACGACGACAACCAACCTGAGCTGACCGGACGCCCTTGCGGGTAGACACGTTCCTTCAGGTTCTGGTTCATGAGCACGGACTCGAGTACGTTGAGCTGAGCCTCGCGATTGTCCAACTGGTAGCCAAGCGACGTCATCGCGTCGAGTACTTCCGGCACGGCCACGTTTGAACCGGCAGCCATAGGCTCTTCCGGGCCACCCAACGCCGGATCGGAATCAAAATTGAATTCGCTGTCATCAATGTCCGCCATTTCCGTGAGGCGGCGTCCAACAGCATCCAGGCGAATCACGCGAGCGTTCATTTGCGCAATGCGTATGGCTAACGCGTCGAGCGTATCCTCATTTCCCTGGCGAATGGCGTCGATCGTCTCGCGCTGTGACTCGATCTCTCCCGTGAGTTCAGTAAGTTCTGATGTACTCACGCCGGAGCCCGTTTTCGCAGAATACCAATAGCCACCGACAAACCCGGCGCTGACCACGAAGAAAGCAATAACGGCAGCGGCCAGGCCAGCCACGGGGCCAGTCAGGCTAAGCTGACGGGGTTTGCCGAACCCCTTACCGAAAATTACAACATTCATCGAGTACGCCCTGGATGCGTTTCAAGTATTCTGTGGTTTCTGTTACAAGTCGCGTAACCACCGGCAATATTGCCGCGGCCGCTTCTTAGCATTGTTCTAAACTTGCATTCCCTGCTCACGTCGGTAGCCCCGCTGTCCTGCCTGGAACCCCAGGACCGGTGGTTTTGCGTCCCCACCTCGCAGCGGGTTTGCCCTTGTCGTGTGCCACAATATGCATAATGTCGGAATTCATTACAAGGTCCTGAACCTCAGGGGTGACGCAGGTCACCCGAGAGCGGATAAAAGCGCTAACCACGTCACATTCCTATGGCATCTAACGAGCTGAAAAAATTACTGAATCCCAGCACTGGCGGGGACTTGGGCGATATCGTCAAACGCGCCCGGGAGATGGGCGAGCTCACGCACGCCTTGTGCCAAGGACTTCCGGAGGAGTACGCCGGCGCAATTATTGCGGCCAACGTCCGCAAGGATGGCGATCTCGTCGTCATTGCGGCATCGTCTGCCTGGGCAAGCCGGCTGCGCTATGAATCCGATGCGCTACTTGCCGCGGCGCGGGATGCGGGGCTGAATCCGAACACCTGTCGGATACGCGTCAGTCAGACCTAGCAATATTTGGCGTGGAAGCCCGCCTTAACTACGCATACGCCGGGGTCGCGTACGAGATAGGCGCTTTTTTCGGATCCTTGAACGTGACCTCTTCCCAGGCCGACTCATCTGCGAGCAGCGCGCGCAGGAGCTTGTTGTTGAGGTCATGACCTGATTTGTAGGCCCGCAGCTCGCCGATCAGACTGTGGCCTAGCAGGTAGACGTCGCCGATAGCGTCAAGGATCTTGTGAATCACAAACTCGTTCGAGTATCGCAGCCCGTCTTCATTAAGAATGCGGTAGTCGTCAAGCACGATTGCATTGTCCATGCTACCGCCGAGCGTAAGGTTGCGCTCCCGCAGTGCTTCAACGTCGCGCAGGAAACAGAATGTGCGAGCACGGCTGACTTCCTTGAGAAACGATGTCGACGAAAAATCGATTGTCGCGCGTTGGCTCAGCTTGTTGAACACGGGGTGATTGAAATAGACCTCGAAGTCAACTTTAAAGCCATTGAATGGCAGGAGCTCGGCCCACTTGTCGCCATCTTCGACGCGTACCTTCTTCTTGATGCGGATGAACTTCTTCGCCGCGTTCTGTTCTTCGATACCGGCAGACTGCAACAGGAAGATAAACGGCCCTGCGCTGCCGTCCATGATCGGCACTTCGGATGCCGACAAATCAACATGCAAATTGTCGATTCCCAGACCGGCCAGTGCCGACATCAGGTGTTCTACGGTGGCCACTTTGACGCCATCTTTGATCAGGGTCGTGCCGAGCATCGTCTCACCAACCAGCATTGGGTCAGCAGGAACGTCTACCGGCTGGTCGAGATCGACACGTCGGAACGTGATTCCGGCGTTCTCCGCTGCTGGCCGAAGCGTCATGTAGACCTTCTCACCAGAGTGCAGCCCCACGCCGGTCGCCCGTATCGTGGTCTTGAGAGTACGTTGTCTCAGCATGTCGCGCGCAAGAGTAGCATATCAGGGAAAAACTCCACAAGAATTAGACGCTTAGCGCGTGCGCATCAAAGCCTGTTGACAGCTTGATGTCCAGAGGAACGAAGTGAGCCGGCCCGGGATAACCCGGACCGGCAATGCGGAGGAAATTCCCGCCGGTGAGTGAGTGACACCGCGGGTTATCGCTCTCCCTGCCCTAGTCAGCCTGACGTCGCAGGAACGCTGGGATATCCAGCAGTTCTTCCTGCAGCCCGGCATCCCCCAGACCATCACCAACTGCGCGCTTCCGCTGCACTGTTGGCTTGTCGAGCGTGTGGTAGTTCGGTTCCGCCTGCGCCTGTGGCCGCCTCACAATACGCATTGGCGACTCGGCATTCGCGGCACGCTGGCCGAGACCAGTGGCAACGACCGTCACACGGATTCGGTCCGTCATTTCCGGATCGATTACGGTTCCGACAACGACTGTCGCGTCATCCGATGCGAACTCCTTTACTGTCGCGCCGACTTCCTGGAATTCACCGATCGACAGGTCCATGCCGGCCGTGACGTTGACCAGGATGCCGTTGGCGCCTGCCAGGTTGATGTCCTCGAGCAGCGGACTCGAAACGGCAGCCTCTGCTGCTTCGCGCGCACGATCTTCACCCTGCGATACGCCTGTGCCCATCATTGCCATACCCATCTCGGCCATGACCGTGCGGACGTCGGCAAAGTCGACATTGATCAGGCCCGGCCGCGTGATCAGTTCCGCGATACCCTGAACCGCACCTTGCAGGACCTGGTTCGCAGAACGGAACGCATCCAGTAATGTCGTTTCTCCGCCCAGTACGGTCAGCAGTTTTTCATTCGGGATCGTTATCAGCGAATCGACGTACTTGCCGAGCTCCGCGATTCCGTGTTCCGCGATCTGCATGCGCTTGCCGCCTTCCATCTGGAAAGGCTTGGTCACAACGGCAACCGTGAGGATGCCGAGTTCCTTGGCGACCTGCGCAACGATCGGCGCTGCGCCCGTGCCCGTGCCGCCGCCCATGCCGGCGGTTATGAACAGCATGTCCGCACCTTCGATAACCTCGAGGATACGGTCACGGTCTTCCATTGCGGCCTGACGACCGATATCCGGATCGGAGCCAGCGCCGAGTCCCTTCGTGATGTTGCAGCCGATCTGCAACGAAGTCCGCACGCGCGATCCTTTCAGCGCTTGCGAATCTGTGTTGGCGCAGATGAAATCGACACCCTCGATTCCAGCCTCCACCATGTGCGCGACGGCGTTGCCACCACCGCCTCCAACACCAATTACCTTGATGACGGCGCTCGAGCTATGCGCATCCATTAATTCAAACATTGAGTCTTCCTCCGCTTATTAACTTTCCCTGTGGGGCACTCACTGAACCCCGTTTATAAATCTGTTCAGAAATGGCCCTGGAACCATGACTTCATGCGTTCCCAAACCTCGCCCATGCTGCCGCCAATAGGCGTGCTGCGACGGTCGCGCCGGTTGAGGTTTTCGTAGCCATACAGCAGCAACCCGACGCCAGTGGCGTATATCGGGTTGCGAATCACATCCATGAGACCATCGACGTACTGCGGCGAGCCCAGGCGCACGGGCATATGGAATACCTCCTCCGCCAGTTCGACTGCACCTTCCATCTTGGCGCTGCCGCCTGTAATAACGACGCCCGCTGCGATCAGCTCTTCAAAGCCCGAACGCCTGAGCTCATCCCGGACCAGGCCGAATAACTCTTCGTAGCGAGGCTCCACGATCTCCGCCAGTGTCTGGCGCGCGAGGCGACGCGGCGGCCTTTCGCCAACGCTCGGAACCTCGATCGTCTCGTCGGGGTTGGCAAGCTGCGACAATGCGCAGGCGTACTTGATCTTGATTTCCTCGGCGTACTGCGTCGGCGTACGCATCGAGACAGCGATATCGTTGGTTACCTGGTCTCCGGCAATCGGGATGACTGCGGTGTGCTGAATGGCGCCGCCCAGGAAGACAGCGATGTCGGTCGTGCCGCCACCGATATCGACAATGCAGGAACCGAGCTCCTTTTCGTCGTCCGTCAGCACGGCGTAACTCGACGCGAGTTGCTCGAGCACGATGTCGTCGACTTCGAGACCGCAGCGCTGCACACATTTGACGATGTTCTGCGCGGCACTCTCGGCACCGGTCACCATGTGCACCTTGGCCTCGAGGCGCACACCCGACATGCCGATCGGCTCACGAATGCCCTCCTGGCTGTCGATCAGGAACTCCTGCGGCAAGATGTGCAGAATCTTCTGGTCGGCCGGGATTGCAACGGCACGAGCCGCATCGATCACGCGGTCTACGTCTCCCCCGCTCACTTCCGAGTCACGAATCGCGACAATGCCGTGTGAGTTCAGGCTGCGTACGTGACTACCAGCGATGCCTGTGTAGACCGAATGGATATCGCAGCCAGCCATGAGCTCCGCTTCTTCGACCGCGCGCTGGATCGAATGCACCGTCGACTCGATGTTGACGACAACACCCTTCTTGAGGCCTCGGGACGGTTGTGAACCGATACCGACAACCTCAATGTTGCCCTCTTCGTTCACCTCGCCGACGATGGCCACGACTTTCGATGTGCCTATGTCGAGTCCGACAATCAGTTTTTTGTCAGGGCGTTTGGACATTCACTCCGTTCCTCTGGACGCGAGCAGTTTTCGCGCATCCTTCTGCGGATCAGCGACCGGGGTCTTGTCTCCGCCTTTCCAGCCAATCGTGAAACCGTTGCCATAGCGCATATCGACGTACTCGATATCCGTTGCACGGCCCGTAATAATGTTGGCAACAACATCAAGGAAGAGATCAGTGCGGTCAGCAACGTCACGGCGACCAAGCCTCACTTCGATGCCGTTTGCCAATGTCATCTCCCAGGAACCACGGGCATCGAGATGCACGCGTCGCAGATCGAGTCCGACTGGAATTAACTTGTCACGTACTTCGAGGTAGCGCTTCGCCACTTCACCCGAGCTGTCGTCCGGGCCGCTTAGGCGTGGCAGCTCCACCGGTATGTGGCGTGCCTCGGTCACGAACAGGTCGCCGCGGGTGTTGAGCAAACCGTGCTCACCCCAGATCGCGGCTGGTACCTGTTCGGTCACCGTGATCGAGATGCGGCTCGGCCAGCGACGTGCAACACGTGCCTGGTCAATCCACGGCAGCGAAACGATCTGAGCCTGAATACGATCGAGATCGGCACCGACGAAGCCTTCGTCGATCTGCCCACTGATCGCTTCTTCGATCTGCAGTGCGGTGACGCGCTGGAACGGCCCGCTGATCTCGATCGACGAGATCGGCCGGTCGAGCATCGTCAACGTCAGCTGATAGGTCGCAACGATAATGCCAACCGCAACGAGTGGAGCGACGATTCGGCCAACGCGGATCTTCGGCATCTCGAATACCGGCGCTTTCTTTTGCTTGCGGCGTTTGGCTTGTTTACGCGCCATGAGCAACCACCTCCACTGTGTCTTCAGCTTCGAGCGCCTCGAAACTCGTCTCGAGGATCCGCCAGCAAAGTTCTTCGAAGTTTATGCCGTCCTGTTTCGCCGCCATTGGCACCAGGCTGTGACTGGTCATGCCGGGCACTGTATTCACTTCGAGAACGAGCGGTTGCCTGTCCGTACCGGTCATGAAATCGACACGCCCCCAGCCGGAGCAGCCCAGTTCATTGAAAGCCGCGACGGCGAGTTCCGCGTATACGGCCTCTTCCTCGTCGCTTGTGGTACCGCGGCAGATGTACTCGGTGCGATCCGATTCGTACTTGGCGCGATAGTCATAGAATACTCGCGGCGTCACGATGCGGATGCTTGGCAACGCGTTGCCCTGCAGCACAGCGACCGTAAACTCGTCACCCGTAACGCAGGTTTCGAGCAGCGCCGTGTCACCGTATTGCAGCGCAACCTCGACGGCATCATTGAGCTCGGATCGTTCGAACACTTTGGACATGCCGACGCTGGAGCCCTGCCCCGACGGCTTGATAATCAACGGGAAGCCAACCTGCTCGGCAGCGACCGACGCCTCTTCGCGCGATTTGACGGCTGCGTAGTCCGGCGTCGGGATTCCAGCTGCGCGGAACAAATGCTTGCTGCGCACCTTGTCCATGGCTATTGCCGACGCCATGATGCCGCTGCCCGTGTATGGAATTTCGAGCCACTGGAGAAGACCCTGCAATGCACCGTCTTCGCCACCAGGTCCATGCAACGCTATCCAGACACGATCGAAACCGGCGGTCGCAAATTCCACCATGGTCTTCTCCGCCGGATCCCAGGGGTGCGCGTCAATGCCTTTCGCCTGCAATGCCTTAAGTACTGCTGCGCCCGTATCGAGCGAGACCTCACGTTCGCTCGAGTGGCCACCGAGCATGACTGCAACTCGGCCGAATTCTGCCGCATCGCTTACAACGTAGCGCTGCTCCATGCTTCTCGATGCACTCATGCGGGCACCTCGCCGACAATGCGAACTTCGTGCACGAGTTCGACGCCATGAACGTCAAGTACCGTCTGCCGAACGTATTCGATCAAATCCTCAATATCGGTTGCCGAGGCATCATCCCGGTTGATGATGAAATTGGCATGTTTGGTCGACACCTCTGCACCGCCGATACGGTGTCCCTTGAGACCAGCCGCTTCGATGAGGCGCGCGGAATAATCACCATCCGGGTTGCGGAATACGGAGCCGCAGCTTGGCAGTCCGAGTGGTTGCGTCTTCTTGCGGCGCTCCAGCATCGTCTTCAGCGTATCCATACTCGGCACCACTTCCGGCTCGAAGTGGAAGGTTCCCTCGAGGAACCACTCATTTGCCGGCCCGGCAACGCTGCGGTAGCCCACCGTGTACTCCGACGGCGCACGTTCGTGAATCTCGCCATTGCGATCAATCGTGCGTACCGACTCAACGCGTTCCCACGTTTCGCCGCCGTGTGCGCCGGCATTCATCGCCAGAGCCCCACCGACCGTGCCCGGAATCCCGGCAAAGAACTCTGATGGCCCCAAGCCCCAGCGAATGCATTGTCGAGCCAACTGTGTGCAAGGCAGGCCCGCACCTGCGCGCACCGTGTATTTATCAACCTGTTCAAGCTGGCGTAGCATTCTCGTCGCAGAGATCACGACGCCCGGTAACCCGCCATCACGTACAAGCAGGTTACTGCCAGCACCGTGCCAAAAGATCGGCGTGTCGAGATCGAGTTCGGCCAGGAACGACGACAGGTCGTCGATGCTCACCGGAATAAAGAATATTTCGGCCGGACCACCTGCTCGCCACGACGTGTGACGACTCATCGGCTCGTTGTAGCGCAGCTCGCCTTGCACAGCCATGTCTCTCGCAACGGCCATCATGAGTGCACCTTCAGCGATGGTCCCTTACCCAGCAGCTCGGGAAGCGATTGTGCGTAGGCGCTGATGTCGCCGGCGCCCATCATGAGAACAAGATCGCCGTCCGCGAGGACATCTTCGAGCACGCCCGCGAGGTTCTCGAGATCCTCGACAAACACCGGCTCGACAGCGCCGCGAGTGCGTACCGCCCTTGCCATTGATCGACCGTCGGCACCTGCAATCGGCTCTTCGCCGGCCGCATACACGTCAAGCAGAACGAGCGCATCGGCGTTCGACAGGACGTTAGCAAAGTCGTCCATGAGGTCACGCGTGCGCGAGTAACGATGCGGCTGGAATACGAGTACGGCGCGGCGTTCCGGGTAACCGGATTTTGCCGCTGCCAGCGTGGCCGCGATTTCGGTCGGATGATGACCGTAGTCATCGATAATCGTGACCGTGCCGCTCGCCATACGCACGTCACCGAGGTTCTGGAAGCGCCGGTCAATGCCTTCGAATTTCTCCAGCGCTGTCACAACCGCGTCGTCACCGATTTGAAGTTCGTCGGCGACAGCAATAGCCGCCAGTGCGTTACGTACGTTGTGCAACCCAGGAAGACTCAGACTCACATGCAGCAACTGGTACACGCTTTGCGTGTCCCCGAGTTCCTGCTTCGCCTTACCCGACCGCACGACGTCGAACTCCGTGATGTTCTCGCGGAACTCGATGTTGACCGCGCGAATATCGGCATCTTCGTTCATGCCGTAGGTCGTGATTGAGCGCCCGATATCCCCGAGCACATCGTTGACTCCAGGATCGTCTGTGCACACCACGGCCAGCCCGTAGAAGGGCAGGTTGTGCAAGAACTCGATAAACCCGGACTTGAGTTTCTCGATGTCGCCGTCGTAGGTCGACATGTGATCGGCATCGATGTTCGTGACAACAGCGAGCATTGGTTTCAGATGCACGAACGACGCATCGCTCTCGTCAGCTTCTGCGACGAGATAGTCGCCCTGCCCCAGGCGCGCGTTGGCATCGGCGCTCTTCAGGCGCCCACCAATAACAAACGTCGGATCGAGGCCACCCTCCGCCAGGATGCTGGCAACAAGGCTGGTTGTCGTTGTCTTGCCATGAGTGCCTGCGACTGCGATCGAATAGCGGAACCGCATCAGCTCGGCAAGCATTTCCGCGCGGCTCACGACGGGCATGAGCTGCTCACGCGCCGCGGCTACCTCGGGATTGGTTTCATCGACCGCGCTGGAGACTACAACTGCATCTGCATCGCGGATGTTCTCGGCAGCGTGGCCGATGAATACGGTAGCGCCCTGATCTTCAAGACGCCTTGTCTGCTTGTTCTGTTTCAGGTCGGAGCCCTGCACGGCGTAGCCGAGGCTCACCATCACTTCGGCGATACCCGACATACCGGAGCCACCGATGCCAACAAAGTGCACACAGTGGATTCGACGCATACGCTTGATCATGCGACCACTCCTCCTGCCTGCTCGAGGCAGATCTCGGTGATGCGGCTCAGGGAATCAGGACACGAGAGAGCGCGCGCCCTCGCTGCACGCTGCTGCAACTCCGCGCGCGACTGCAGCCACTCGCGCAGGAGACTGGCAAGGTGCTCTGGTGTCAGCTCGCTTTCCGGAATTATCAACGCTGCATGTGCGTCGGCCATCGGTCGCGCGTTTGCAGTTTGATGGTCGTCAACAGCGTCAGGATACGGCACGAACAAGGCCGGAACACCAACGGCACAAAGTTCGGCAACAGTTAGTGCGCCGGCACGACAAATAACGAGATCCGCCCAGGCATACGCTTCCGCCATGTCCTCAATGAACGGCATCAGCTGGACATCAACCTCGTGCTCGTCATAGGCCTGTCTTGCGATTTCCAGCGTACGCTCACCACACTGGTGACGGACCAGCGGCCGAACCTCGACATCGAGCAGCGCAAGCGCTGCCGGCACGGTGCGATTCAATGCCAAAGCTCCCTGGCTGCCGCCAAGAATGAGCACGCGCAGGGCACCCTGGCGATTCGCATAGCGCTCATGTGGCGGAGCAACGGCCGCGATGTCCTCGCGTACCGGGTTGCCGACAGTTTCGACGTCGACATCAGAATTAAAACTGCCCGGGAAGGCTTGCAGCACAACCCGGGCAAAACGCGCCAGAAGACGGTTGGTCATGCCCGCTGCGGCATTTTGCTCGTGAATGACAAGCGGACGGCGCGTCAGCCAGGCGGCAACACCGCCCGGTCCACTGACAAAACCACCCATGCCGAGCACCGCAGCGGGACGACGACGAAGAATGACGGCGAGCGACTGCAAGAGTGCCCAGCCGATTTGCAATGGTGCGACCAGGATCGCCAGCACGCCTTTGCGCCGCAGCCCCTTGATGCTTACCCATTCGATATCAATGCCTGCCTCAGGTACGACGCGTGACTCGAGACCGCGGTGTGTACCAAGCCACACGACATCACGTGACTGCGCCTGCAGCGCAAGCGCCACGGCCAATGCGGGGTAGACGTGTCCACCGGTGCCACCAGCCATTACAAGTATTGGTCGCGTACTCATTTCTTCTTGCGACCTCGTTTGCGGTTGACGGGCTTCGAGTCGACTGCGAGCTCGTGGTGGATGCGCAGCAGAAGACCAACGCAGATCATCGTGATAATCAGGCTGCTGCGGCCATAACTGATCAGCGGCAGCGTCAGGCCCTTGGTAGGTAGAAGCCCCATATTCACGCCGACGTTGATGAAGGCTTGCAGACCGAGCCAGGTGCCCAGGCCGATTGCAATGTAGGCCTCGAAGAAACGCTCGGCATCCGCTGCGCGGATGCCGAGTTTGAAAATGCGCCAGAGGAGTGCCAAAAACAGCGCGATCAGAACCAGTGAACCGAGCAGGCCGAATTCTTCGGCGAACACGGCAAATACAAAGTCGGTATGTGCCTCGGGGAGGTAGAACAGCTTCTGCACACTGTCACCGAGGCCAACACCAAACCACTCGCCACGACCGATCGCGATCAGTGACTGCGTAAGCTGGAAGCCCGAATCGAAGGGGTCGGCCCAGGGATCAAGGAAGCCGGTCAGACGCTTCATACGATACGGCGACGTAATCGCGAGCGCGACCATGGCCAGTACCGCGGTCGAGAAAAATACGACGAAGTCACGAATACGCGCGCCGGCAACGAACAGCATCGTCAAGGCGGTCGCGAGCAGCACAATCGCGGCGCCGAAGTCCGGTTCCTTGAGCAGTAACACGCAGGCCAGGGTCAACACGAGCATGGGGCGCAGGAATCCCATGAACTCTTCGCGCAACGCCTTGTTGCGGCGGACGAGATAGCCGGCCAGGTACATGAGGAAGCACAGGCGCGCTGGCTCCGAGACCTGCAGGTTCATAAAGCCCACACGCACCCAACGCGTGCTGCCGTTCACCTCGTAACCGATGCCGGGAATCAGGACAACGATGAGCAACGCCAGGCCTACGAGCAACATCAGCGGCCCGAGGCTTTGCCAAACCCGCATCGGGATAAACAGGCAGACGCCACCTGCGGCCGCTCCAATCGTCGCCGCAAGCAGTTGTCGCTGGACGTAGAAGAAAGGATTACCTGCGACATTGTCAGAAATAGAGATCGATGCGGACGCGAGAATCACGAAACCACCGAGCAGCAAGGTAAGCACGATCGTCAGCAGGACAGGGTCGATCTGCAGTTCAGTCCGAAGCCGTGCCGGGAAAGGCATGAGACGAGTTCTTGCCGTCATCTCCGCAATGCCTCCACGGCCATACAGAACGCATCACCGCGCGCCATGTAATTGTCATACTGATCAAGACTTGCACATGCCGGGGCTAGCAGAACCGTGTCGTCAGACTCAGCGCAGGTCGCCGCCATATGAACGGCCGACTCCATGTTTTCTGCGAAGTGCACGGGCATAACGGTGTCGAGTGCATGGGCAATCTTTTCCGCGTCTTTGCCAATCAGCACGGCGCCGCGCAGCTTGCCCTCAACGGCATCGGCGAGGTCGCCGAAATCGCCGCCCTTACCATCGCCGCCTGCGACGAGAACCAGCATGCCCTCAACCGAGTCAATAGATGCGACGGCAGCGGCGACGTTAGTAGCCTTGGAGTCGTTAATGTAGTCGACGGCACCGATACGTGCGACGAATTGCATGCGATGTGGCAGGCCCGGGAATTCAACGAGTACCTGCAGCATTGCGACCATATCGAGACCGATAAGATCACCAGCAGCCAGCGCGGCCAGAGCATTGAGCTGGTTGTGAACGCCATAGAGCGCGAGGTCGCGAACTGACACCAGCAATGTGTCACCGCACGCGAGATACTTCTCGCCGTCTTCCTCGCGAACGCCGTACTGATCGGCGTCAGGCGCGTCGAGCCCGAAACTCACGACGCGTCCACAATGTCCGGCCTTGTCTGCCGCTTCTTCATCGGCGCGGTTGATCACCGCTGCATCGACATCCTTAAAAATACGGTATTTCGCAGCGCGGTATTCGCTCTCATCGGCGTGCCAGTCCAGATGGTCAGGTGACACATTCAGCAACAACGCTACCTCCGCCGGCAGGTTCTGAGTGCGCTGCAACTGGAAGCTCGACAACTCGAGCACATAGATATCCGGCAAGTCCTGGTCGAGCAGGTCAAGCGCCGGCTCGCCCAGGTTGCCACCTGCAAGCACGTTACGACCATCCGCACGACACATGTGGTACAGCAGCGTCGTGACAGTGCTCTTCCCATTCGAGCCGGTAACGGCCACATACGGTTTGCTGGTTTCACGCGCGAACAGTTCGATGTCGGATACGACCTCGAGTTTCTTCTTGCGCGCTTTCTTGAGCAGTGGGTGGCTGTCCGAAATCCCCGGGGACGCGAAAATGCGATTCACGCTCCTCGGCAGCGTGTCATCGCCGAGCCGCAGTTCTGCATCCGGAAATATCTCGAGCAGCTTGTCGAGTCCGGGCGGCTCCTTGCGGCTATCAAAGAAAATGGCATTGCTGTCATTGCGCTTGAGGTAGCGCGCAATCGACAGTCCCGTGGCGCCGAGCCCCACGACCATATCCTTGTTTCCTGTCGCCTTGGCTGTGCTCATCGTATCTTCAGACTCGCCAGACCGATCAGCACCAGGATGACCGTAATAATCCAGAACCGGACGATGACCTTCGGCTCGGCCCAGCCCTTTAGTTCGAAGTGGTGATGCAACGGCGCCATACGAAATACGCGCTTGCCGGTTAGCTTGAATGATGCAACCTGGATGATGACCGAGAGCGTTTCGACAACGAATACGCCACCCATAATGGCGAGCACGATTTCCTGACGCACCACTACAGCTACGGCACCCAGCGCCGCGCCGAGTGACAAGGCGCCGATGTCACCCATGAAGACCTGCGCCGGGTAGGTGTTGAACCACAGAAACCCGAGGCCGGCACCGGCAAGTGCCGTGCAGAAGACGAGAATCTCGCCAGTGCCCGCCACGTAGGGAATATCGAGGTAATTCGAAAAATTAACGTTGCCCGTCACGTATGCGAAGATGCCGAGCGCACCGCCGACGAGGACGGTCGGCATTATCGCGAGACCGTCGAGGCCATCAGTAAGGTTCACGGCGTTACTGAAGCCGACAATAAAAAAGTACGTCACGACGACTTGGAACATACCCAGGGGGATGGCCAAGTCCTTGAAATACGGAATCAACAGCGAGGTCTGCACCTCGTCCGTCGCCGTAACGTACAGGGCAATGGCGGCAATCAGGGCCGCACTAGACTGCCAGAAGAGCTTTTGCTTCGCCGAGATGCCGGCAGGATTCTGCAGGATGAGCTTCTTGTAGTCATCGACATAACCGATAACACCGAAAGACAGCGTGACGAACAGTACGATCCAGACGTACACGTTTTCGAGGTCTGCCCAGAGCACGGTGCTTATCGAGATGGCCGCGAGAATCAGCGCGCCACCCATCGTCGGCGTGCCGGCCTTGAGCAGGTGCGTTTCCGGGCCTTCTTCGCGCACCGGCTGGCCGAGTTGGTTCACCTGCAGGCGCTTGATCATGCGCGGCCCGATAATGAACGAAATGATGAGTGCAGTTAGTGCACCCATGATTGCGCGCATTGTCAGGTAGTTGAACACGTTGAAACCCGACTCGAATTGTGCGAGATACTGTGTGAGGTAGAGCAACATGGTCAGGCCTCCCTTCTCACCGTTGCAGGCTCACGCAACGCGTCGACCACGCGCTCCATGCGCATCGAGCGGGAGCCCTTAACGAGGACGCTGATGTCTGACGTCAGCTCTTCACTGAGTTCGTCGACGAGTGTGTCGAGGGACGCGTACCAGCGAGCGTTCTCTCCAAAGCCCTCGACCGAACTTCTCGCAAGGTCGCCGTACGCGAACAAGCGGTTAACACCGCTTGCCCGCGCGGCTTCTCCAACCTCGCGATGCAGCTCCGCCGCACCGTCCCCGAGTTCTTTCATATCCCCTAGTACCAACCAGCCCTCTCCAGGGAGAGCCGCCAAAAATTCTGCAGCTGCAATAACGGACAGCGGGTTCGCGTTGTAGCTATCGTCAAAGAGAGTTGCGCCATGCACGCCGCGCACAGGCTCGAGGCGGCCGCGGACAGGACTGACGCCCTCGAGCGCAGCGCGAATCGTGTCGATTGATATTCCGAGTGAATGCGCCACGGCGGCTGCAGCGCAGGCATTGCGCACGTTGTGCACGCCGACAAGCGGTAACCTGATTGCAATGCTCTCGTCGACAAGATGAAGTTTGAAATTCGTGCCGCTTGCGCTCGCGACGACTTCCTCTGCTCGTACGTCGGCCGCATCGCCGAAACCGAAGCTGAGACTGCGAATGTCGCTGACGAGCGAGGACCAGTACTCGAAGTACTTGTCGTCAGCGTTGAGTACGGCCACCTGCGGTCGCTTCTGGTTCTGCAGGATCTCGCCTTTCGCGATAGCAACACCTTCGATTGAACCGAAGCCCTCGAGATGTGCCGCGCCGGCGTTCGTAATCACGACAACGTCGGGATTTGCGAGTGATGTCAGGTAGGCGATTTCGCCGGCGTGATTCGCACCCATCTCCAGCACGGCGTAACGATGCGAGTCATCGATACGTGCGAGCATCAACGGCATACCAATGTCGTTATTAAGATTGCCGTGTGTGGCGAGCGTAGGCGCCTGCTGTGCCAGGCATGCGGCAAGCAGTTCCTTGAGCGTCGTCTTGCCGTTGCTGCCGGTTACGCCGATAACGGTTGCTTCATGTTGGTCGCGCCACGCGGCACCGAAGCGCCCCAGCGCTGCTGTCGAGTCGTCTACCTCAATTTGCGCAATGTCTTCATCAACAAGCCTGGATACGACTGCACCGGCAGCGCCGTTTGTCCTGGCAACTCCGAGATAGTCGCGCCCGTCGAAATTCGGACCTTGCAGGGCGAAGAACAATTCGTTGTCGTGAATGCTGCGGGTATCGGTGCTTACACCCTCGAAGCGACGATCATCGCCGTGCAGCACGCCCTGCATGGCCTCTGCTGCCTGTGAGAGCGTTTCGATCATCGCGCGCCCTCCTTCGCGGCAAGCGCTTTTTCCGCGACTGCATAGTCGAGGAATGGCACACGCTTTCCGTTCCATTCCTGGTAGTCCTCGTGACCCTTGCCGGCGACCAGTACGACGTCGGCGTCGGCCGCCTGGTCTATCGCCCACGCAATGGCAGCGGCACGATCCTCGATGATCGTTGCCTGTTCCTTGTTCATGAACCCCGTGAGGATGTCGTCGACAATCGCATGGGCGTCTTCGCTGCGCGGATTGTCATTGGTGATGACGACACGATCTGCGTAACGCTCTGCTGCCTTGCCCATCTGCGGGCGCTTGCCGGCATCGCGATCACCGCCGCAGCCAAACACAACCCACAGCTCGCCACGACAGTGAGCACGCAATGCACGCAATGCGGCTTCGAGCGCATTCGGCGTATGTGCGTAGTCAACGAAAACAGCGGGGCCATCCATGGCCACACGCTGCATCCTTCCCGGTGGCGCGCTGACCCGCGACATGACATCACAGGCCGTTGGCAGCGGCACACCTTTCTTGAGCAGCAGGGCCAGCACCAGAACGGCATTGGCCACATTGAAGTCGCCCGGGAGCTGCAGCGCAAAACGACCGCCTCCCCACGAACTGGTGAACGCAATATCCGAGCCCTGCCCTGTCGCCATGACCGAACGGACGAACACGTAGGGTCGACCATTCGCAACACGGTCGAATTGGGTCGACACGGTGACAACATCCTGACCACATTGTTCGGCCAGCTGTGCACCGTATTCTGAATCGAGATTTATTATGCGGTCCTGTGGATCGCAATCGAGGAACAGGCGCGCCTTGCTTTCAAAATACTCGCGCATGTCTTTGTGGTAATCGAGGTGGTCACGCGTCAGGTTCGTAAATATGGCCGTGTCAAAGCGTACGCCGTCGACGCGTCCCTGCGAGAGCGCATGCGACGACACTTCGATCGCAGCGTGCTTCGCACCCTGATCGACAAAATCAGCCAGGCGGCCATGCAATTCGACCGCCGGTGGAGTCGTCATACCTTCGGCCCCGACGACAGAGTCGACGCCGTAGCCCAACGTTCCAAGATAGGCGCAGCGCTCGTCAAGCAACTCGCCCGCCTGCGCGATCATCCAGGCAACCGTTGTCTTGCCGTTGGTTCCCGTAATCCCGACTACGTTCAAATGCTCGGAAGGCCGGCCGTAAAAACGATTCGCAATCTCACCGAGTTTCCCGGCGAGCCCGTCGACGGCAATCATGGGCACACCAATGTCGGCAGGCTCGCTG
>Ga0316196_10000310_pt1 | contig 17932 bp, 10 predicted proteins | sample Eddsed2cm_MG_FD_204938 | JGI IMG/M metagenome (GOLD analysis project Ga0316196, IMG submission 204938) | Coastal sediment microbial communities from Maine, United States - Eddy sediment 2 cm | ecosystem: Environmental > Aquatic > Marine > Coastal > Sediment | place: USA: Maine | collected... | reverse complement strand
CTCGCGATAAAGTGCTCGCGCCAGAAGGACGCGCTGCACCTGCCCTGCCGACAACGCTGATCCCAGGTCGCCGATGCGCGTTTCATAGGCCATGGGCATCGCCTCGATATCCATGTCGATGACGGCCCTTCGCGCTGCCCAGCGCACACGCTGTCGATTAAACTCGGTATCAAAAAGTGCGATGTTCTCCGCTATCGACCCGGAAACCAGGGCGTCGTCCTGGAATACCGTTGCCACCCAGCTCCGCAGCTCCGGCAAAGGCCAATCGGCAGCAGGCCGGCCATCGAAATACAAGGCACCTGCTGACGGTGTCTCGAGCCCGGCAAGTAACCGCAACAAGGTGCTCTTGCCGCTGCCCGAGCGGCCGCGCACGACCACAAATTCACCGCTGGCAGCACTGATCGAACATTCGCGCAGTATGGGTCGATCGTCGCCAGCATAGGCAAATGTCAACGCTCTGCCCTGGAACGAACCGGTAAACCGGTTTGCCCGTACAGGCGTATCGAGGCGAGGCTCGATTTCGTGGAAAACAATGTCGGCGAGCCTGTCCAGCGGAACCTTCAGCAAGCGGTACTCGAAGAAACGGTTAATGATGCCGCCAGCGCGAGTCGCGAACATGCCGGTATACGCAACAAACGCCGCAGTCATCCCGATCGACATGTTGCCGCCCATTACTTCTCGCGCGACCAGGTAAACAACACCGATGTGGAGCCCCTGGAAAAGAACCTGGTGAACCACGCTATCCACAACACCCAGGTTGCCGATGCGAATGTGTGTATTGATGCGCCGCGCCAGGAGGTGTTGCCAGTCAGTGCCGCGACTCTGCTCTCCCGCCATCATCTTAATGGACTGCACTGCCCGCAGAGACTCCAGCAGGTGAGTTTGTGTTGCCGCTTCTGCACGCACCAGCCGGTTTGCCTGTTCCAGGGAAGTACGAAAAATGAGCACGCGCCAAAGTGCGTAGGCAAGCGCTGCCAGCGCAACGACCAGCGCCAGTACCGGCTGGTATGCAAACATCATTGCCGACACGAGAACGAGGAAGAACGCATCGAGCGCCATGGCAGGCGCCGACTGCGTCACGAACTCCTGGACTCTTGAGAGCGATTGCATGCGCTGCTGAATATCACCCAGCCCCCTCGCACGAAAATACGAAACCGGCAGTCGCAGCAAGTGGCGCATGACCCGGGAGAAGAGACTGAATACGGTGGCCTGCGACAAAAACTGGAACGTCAGCTGTCGCATGGCGCCGGCAAGTACCTGGAAAGCCGCGAGTGACCCGAACGCCACTACCAGCGTATTGAGCAAAAGGTAATCGCCACGCATCAGCACCTGGTCGATAACCGTCTGCAAGTAGAACGGCATGGCGAGGAGCAAGGACTCCGACACCAAAGCAAACAACATCGCGGCGGATGCCGATGTCACGAATCCCTGGTCAATCACCAGGAGGTTACGCAGGCGCAGCGGGCGCAGCTTTTTTCTGCGCCGGAACTCCGGCGTTGGAAGGAGCTCCAGCGCGACCCCTGTGAATTTTCGATCGGCCTCGGCAAGCGTTTCACGAACCAGCCCGCGTGCAGGGTCATGGAGCACCAGGTGAGTGCCGGCGACCTTTCGCAAGACGACAAAATGGCTGAGTTCCCAGTGGAGTACACAAGGAGTGCGCAGTTGACGTAACTCGGCCAGGCCACACCGGATCGCTCTTGCAGACAGGTATGAGGACTCGCACATGCGGATCAGCGATTTCAGCGTCACACCTTTGAGAGACACGCCAAACTTTCGCCGCAGACTGACGAGATCGTCCCCGCTCCCGAAGTACTGCGCAATCATCGCGAGACACGCGATGCCGCACTCGGTCACAGCCGCCTGGCGCACGATCGGAAGCCTCCGCAAGCCGGACAGGTTCAGCCAGGACTGCGTGTGTGAACGCATCTAGAATCGACCCCGAAACGGCGCGAGCAGCCACTCGGCAAGACTACGCTTTTCCAGCACTATTTCCGCGCCGAGCGACATACCGGGGCGCAATGCATGGCGGCCGGTCCGGTCGGTTACGTAGTCTGCATCTACCGCTATCCTGACTTTGTAGGCTGCCTCACGTACGCCGAAGGTTTGCGGAACATCAGCTGGCAGCGACACAAATCCCGCAATCGATTCGACGTTACCGCTAGCCACTCCGAACTGCTCGTGGGGGAAGGCGTCGTACAGCAGCCGCACTACCTGTCCTTCCCGAATCAGTCCAATTGCGCGTGAAGGCACATAAACGTCTGCCGCCAACGGTGATTGCAAAGGCACGATCGTTGCTATCAGCTGTTGTGAACGAACGCGAGTGCCGGCAACGACATCCAGCGTCGCCAGCGTGCCGTCGATTGGCGCCTGCAAAACAACCAGGCGGCGCTGTTCCTGAACAGTAATGCGTTGGCGAAGCTCGGCACGTGCCGTAGCTAGCGATGCAATGCCATTCTCCAACTCGAAATCCAGGCCGGCTTGCGCAGCCAGGAGCCCCTGTCGCTCGCGATTCAGCCTGTTGTGTTCCTGCCGCAGCCTCCCCAACGTCAGGCGCATTGCAGCGACGTCGTCCTCCTGGCGGAGAAACTCCACCTCGGCAAGTGCGCCACTGTTTCGAATGCGCTGAACCCGATCCAGATTTTCGGCGGCACGTGAAACTCGAGCGTGCTGCTCACGTATCTGCTCCCTGACATCAACGATTTCTTTCGCTATGCCGCGGACCTGCCGCTCAAGTGCGGCATGCTGCGCCGCGATCTCGTTACGCAGCAATGATTCGCGAGAATCCGTTTGCTCAAGCTGATCGTGCAGTTCCGCGAGAATGCCGCTTGTCGATGGCTCACCGTTGCCCAGCATTTCTTCTGTCGAAAAATGTGCAATTGCGTCTCCCTGCCGTACTTCATCTCCCGCCTTGCGCATGACGCTCTCGACAATTGCAGACGTGCCATGCGTAACGCGCACAACGCCCTGCTCAGAAACCAGCCAACCGCGCACGGTCTCTTTGCGCGCATAGTCCGCATTCCAGCAGAAAACACAGGTAGCGGCGCAAAGCGCGATACAGAAGAAAGTCATCCAGATCCATGGCCTCGGCATGACAGCGATCGGTCGACCATGCTGTTTTGCCGTTAGCGAATCGATGGCTTGCTTACGAAAGAGATTTTCGGCGTGTTGGGAAGTCACGCCCTAATTGATAGAGTGGAACCGCCGGAATCGCAAAAGACGAAATCGGGCACTAAACAGAGAAAACGTCTGTTGCCTGCTATCCTCGAGCCATGACAGATTCCGACATCCTGGTAATTGGAGGAGGTGCAGCCGGCCTCATGTGCGCGATCACGGCCGCCGGACGTGGCCGTAACGTGCTCATTCTCGAGGGCTCCAACAGGATTGGAAAAAAGATCCTAATGTCAGGCGGTGGTCGCTGCAATTTTACAAATCTGTATTGCGAGCCTGATAACTTTCTCTCGCACAATCCGCATTTCTGCAAATCGGCATTATCCCGATATACACAGCATGACTTTATCGCCCTGGTCGAAAAACACGGCATCCCGTATCACGAGAAGACCGCCGGCCAGCTGTTTTGCGATAACTCTTCGAAGGACATCGTCGCGATGCTCCAGCGCGAATGTGACGATGCCAACGTGCGCATCGAGACGAACTGTTCAATTGAGAAGGTTGAAGTCGATGAGACCTTCGCCGTCACGACGGAGCGGAGCGAATTCACTGCCACCAGGCTGGTGATTGCCACAGGGGGCCTGTCGATTCCAAAAATGGGTGCGACGGGGTTCGGATACGGTATCGCCCGCCAGTTCGGCCTCAATGTTTTCGACACACGTGCCGGCCTGGTGCCGTTCACATTCACAGGCGCCGTGCAGGAAATGGCAACGCGCCTGTCCGGAGTCAGCACAGGCGCTTCGGTCAGCACGGGCGGAGCGTCCTTTTCCGAGGACATCCTGTTTACGCATCGTGGGCTCAGTGGTCCCGCCATTCTGCAGGCCTCCAGTTATTGGCGCCCGGGAGAAGATATCGAGATTGACCTGTTACCCGGATCCGATGCGAACGAGATATTGCTGGCAGCCAGGGCTTCCCAGCCGCGCTCGCAGCTGCGTACAGTGCTGAGTAGCCACCTGCCACGCGCGCTGGTTCTCGAGCTTCAGGATCTTTTCTGGGCCGACTATGCCGAGGTACCGCTCGGTGAGATCGGTAACGATTCACTATCAGATATTGCGGCCAATCTGCAGCGCTGGAGGCTGAAGCCAGCCGCCACCGAGGGCTACCGCACGGCCGAGGTCACGCTCGGCGGCGTAGACACCAGCGAACTTTCATCGAAAACCATGGAAGCCCGGAAGCAGCCCGGCCTGTACTTCATCGGCGAGGTCGTTGACGTCACGGGTCATCTCGGCGGTTTCAATTTCCAATGGGCCTGGTCGTCAGGCCATGCGGCGGGCATGGCTGTATAGCAAAAAGGCGATATGCACTTTTTGAATGTCGGTATAACGAACGCGTCTGGCGATCCTCTTTTCCTCTGAGGTTTCTCCTATAGACTCGGTCGTCCTATGAGTGCAAACGTTAAAACCCTGTTTCCCGGACGAGACAAAGTCTACGACAGCATCGTCGACCTGATCCCCGGCCCCGACAACCCGACGCCGATGGTTCGCATCAGCGAGCGCTTCAATGCCAATGCCGATTTTGAGCTCCTGGTGAAGCTCGAGGGAATGAACCCGTTTGGGTCGATCAAGGATCGTACCGCGTACTTCATGCTGAAAGACCTGCAACTCCGCGACGGGCAATCGCTGGTAGAACCCTCTGCGGGCAATACAGGTATCGCCCTGGCTGCGCTTGCCAGCGCGAAGGGCACGTCAATCGAGATCGCGGTGCCTGACGGTGCACCCGAGGAGAAAAAGGCCCAGCTACGTTTCCTCGGCGCCGAGGTTATTGAAGTCGAGGACGAGCTTTGCCCGATTTACCCGTCCGAAGGTGCTCGTGGTGTCGTCAAGAGCATGGTGGAAAGCGATGCCTACCGCGGCAAATACGTGAGTCCGAACCAGTACGAAAGCGAACTCAATATTGCTGCGCATTACCAGACGACAGGCCCCGAGATCTGGCAGCAGACAGGTGGTGACATTGACTATTTCTTTGCCAGCATTGGCACTGGCGGCACGATCACTGGCGTTGGCCGCTATCTGAAGGAACGTAACCCGAACATCAAGGTAATTGCGGTCGAACCGGCAGTGCGACACCACAAGCTATCCGGCCTCAAGCGCGTAACCGGCCTGCCGGAAGAACACTTTCCGAAGATCCTCGACCGCGATGTCATCGATGAATTTGTCTCGGTCACCGATGAGCAGGCGTTCAAGGCAGGCATTCGAGTTGCACGTAGCGACGGTTTGCTTGTCGGCCCTACCACGGGTGCGGTGCTACATGCTGCGGCCGAGTGGGGAGCGGTGCACAAGGGAACGGCGGTCGTCATCTCCGCTGACAGTGCAGCCAAGTACGTCTCCGCCTACGCGGACTACCTATAAGCCCGCAACCATCTGACCGAACTCTTCGACCTTGTTCCAGTCCGTGAACTCGGTGACCGTATTCGGATCGGTTGGACCCTTCGTCATCCACATGATGAAGCGGATCATCTGTTTGTCGACAAAGCCATAGTCGGGGTAGCTGATCTTGCCGGCGAAAACACCCAGGTTCTGCGGCTGCCAGTCAATTTGCCTGAGGAATTTCTGCAGGTAAGGGTTAGTCTCCGGGGTGTTCTTTTCCGGTTTGCGTGCAACGACATTAACCGAGAACAACGCATTCGGATACGCTTCGAGCGTCGACTGGTTGGTCTTTATGAACTCATAAACCAGCGGCTGATGCTTGCCATACCTGATACTTGCGCCAATCACTATCTTGTCGAAATCGCGTCCTTCGAGCATCGGGCCGTCTTTCAGGTTCTCAATCTCGACTGTATCGCCAGCATTTTCGATCACGGACGCCAGGCGCTTGCAGATCTCCACCGTATGTCCGTCCGTGGTCGAATAGAGTAAGAGCACTTTTGCCATAGTTTTTTCTCCGCGACTAATCTAGCAAGGCACAGGGCGCGCCAGCATAGGTGGAAACCATAACTGCACCTGCTGCCAAAATACCTTACAACATTAATGCGGGGAAATACCCATGGCCAGCCACGCCGACATCGATCAGTTAAGAGCCCAACTCGAAGCAATTCGTGAGCGGGCCGGTGTGCTGGAGTCAACGTACACGGAAGAACTCAGCAGTGTTCATCCGGAATTTCGAGAAGGCGCGAGAAACCTCGTGCATTACCTGGCACTGCGCGAATCAAATACGCATGAACTGCGCAACGACCTGCGCAGACTGGGCCTGTCGTCACTGGCGCACGCGGAGCGCAATGTTCTGGCATCTGTCGCGGCTGTCCATAGAGCATTAGAGCACCTCGCCGGGCGTGGCGACTCTGATACCGGTGCGATGGCGAGTTTGCTGCAACGGCGTAACCCGACCGCCGACGCGCACAGACAGGCAATCCTCGGCGCCCGCCCGGAAGGCAGGGACGTAAGCATCATGGTAACCCTGCCTTCGGAGGCTGCCGACAACCCGATGCTCGTTACCGAAATGATCGCGGCCGGAATGAATATCGCCCGCATCAATTGCGCACATGATGATGCTGATGCCTGGACACGCATGATCAGCAACGTGCACGCGGCGGCGGATGATGCCAGTACGGAATGTCGCGTGATAATGGATCTTGCCGGACCCAAACTTCGGACCGGCGAGTTGGAACCAGGCCCAGGCGTAATCCACATTCGACCAAAGCGTGACCCCATGGGCCGTGTCATCGCGCCACGTCGTATTCGCCTTATTCCCGAGGACGTGCTGCGGCGCGGCACCAAGGCCGCCGTAATCCCGGTACCGCGCGAGTGCATCGAGCTTGCCCAGGAAGGCGATGAAATACGTTTCAGGGACACTCGCGGCAAAAAGCGCCGACTCAAGGTTGTGGCCACTGATGACAAGGGGCTGGTGCTCGAGGCTTTCGAGGGTTCCTACGTGGCGACTGGCACGGAAGTGACCCTCAAGCGCAGGGGCGCAGTTAAGAAGCTTGTCTACGAAGTCGGAGAATTACCGGCCGTAGAGCAACCCCTTTTGCTGCATGTCGGCGACACGCTGATTATCCACAGCGACAATACTCCGGGCGAACCGGCAAAAGAAGACGCTGACGGCAACATCCTTGCGCCAGCACACATTGGCTGCCAGCAACCTGAGGTCTTCGAAGATCTGTCGCCCGGTGAGACGGTCTCTCTGAACGATGGCAAGATTTCAGGCGTTATTCGCAATGTTGCCGATGGACAACTTGAAGTCGAGATAACAAAAGCCAAGCCGACCGGCAGTCGCCTTCGGGGGCAGCGCGGCATTAACTTCCCAAAAAGTGACATCAAGCTATCCGGGCTGACCGAGACAGACAAAACAAATCTCGCGTTTGTCGCAGAGCACGCAGACGCGGTTTGTCTTTCATTCATTCGCAAACCCAAGGATGTCGAGCTGCTACTGGCCGAACTCGACCAGCTGTCGGCGAAGAACCTGGGGCTGGTCGTCAAAGTAGAAACAAAGAAAGCGTTCAAGAACCTGCCCAGGCTCGTGCTCGCGGCAATGCGCCGTTACCCTGTCGCTGTCATGATCGCCCGTGGCGACCTCGCCGTGGAATGTGGATGGGACCGCCTCGCCGAACTGCAGGAAGAGATCTTGTGGGTATGCGACGCCGCCCGTGTCCCGGTCATGTGGGCAACGCAGGTCCTGGAGCAGGAGGCCAAGAAGGGTCTTCCCTCTCGTGCCGAGATTACCGACGCTGCCCAGTCACAACGCGCCGACTGCGTCATGCTCAACAAGGGACCGCACATCCTCGCTGCGATTCACACGCTCGACAGTATCCTGCGGCGCATGCAAACACTGCAGTTCCAGAGAACGTCCTGAAACAGTCCGTTCGACGGAGAAGCTCTAGCTTCTCAGTTTGGCCTGTGCTGCCGCCAGCCTCGCAACAGGTACTCGTGGTCCCGAGCAGGACACGTAATTCAGACCGATGTCATGGCAGAACTGTATCGAGTCCGGGTGCCCTCCCTGCTCGCCACAGATACCAATCTTGAGGTCTTTGCGTTGCTCGCGTCCGCCTGTCACGGCCATCTTGATCAGTTTGCCGACGCCCTTGGTGTCGAGTACCTCGAACGGATTGTCCTGCAGAACGCCCATTTCGTTGTACATGGGCAGGAACTTGTTCTCGGCATCCTCACGCGAGAACGAGAACGTTGCTTGCGTGAGGTCGTTGGTACCGAATGAGAAGAACTCGGCAACCTCGGCAAGATGCCAGGCGCGAGTGCAGGCACGCACAGTTTCAATCATTGTGCCGAACTTGTAATTGAGCGTCTTGCCAGACTCTGCTTCGAGATCCTTGACCAGCCGGTCCGTAGTTCGCTTGACGTGCTGGATCTCCTGCAGCGTTATCACCTGCGGCACCATGATTTCAGGACGAACATCGACGCCCTGTTTCGCACATTCCATCGCTGCCTCGAGTACCGCCTGGATCTGCATCTCGTAGATCTCCGGATACGTAATCCCGAGCCGCACGCCACGATGGCCGAGCATCGGGTTAACTTCTTCCAGCTCGCGAACCTTGCGTAGCATGCGCTCCTTGCGAGCCAGTGCGTCGTTGACGAACTCTTCATTAAGTTCTTCAAGTGCGTCCGGAAGCTTGACGGCATGATCGAGCGTCGCTATCGCCGTATTCCGGCCACGCACAACCCGGCGATAGACTTTCAGGTTTTCTATCTGCTCGAGCAAGTCATGCTCGGTCGGCAGGAACTCGTGCATCGGCGGATCGAGCAGGCGAACCGTTACCGGGTTTGGCGCCATTGCCGTAAATATTTCCACAAAGTCCTTGCGCTGGATTGGCAACAGGCGCCCTAGTGCCGCCTTGCGATCATCCTTGTCGTTCGCCAGGATCATGTCGATGACGATCGGCAGGCGGTCAACTGCATTGAACATGCGCTCGGTCCGACAAAGGCCGATACCCATGGCACCAAATTCACGTGCCGAGGTCGCAGCATCGGGTGTATCGGCATTAGCCATGACCTTCAGCACGGCCGTCTCATCAGCCCAGGCCAACAGCGTGCCAAGGTCTTCGGAAAAGTCTGCGGGTATTGTCGGAATTGCGCCCAGGTAAACCTCGCCCGTTGCGCCATCGAGTGTAATCACGTCGCCCTCGTGAATGACGTAGTCACCAATACGCGCGGTGCGCGTAGCGACATCGACGACAATACCCTCGGCGCCGGCCACGCAAGGCTTGCCCATGCCGCGCGCGACGACAGCCGCATGTGACGTCTTGCCACCGCGACTTGTCAGGATGCCCCGCGCAGCAAAGAAACCATGGATGTCTTCCGGTCGTGTTTCCTCGCGGACGAGAATAATCTCTTCGCCTTCATCACCCAACTTCTCAGCCAGGTCGGCATCAAACACGCACTTGCCGGATGCAGCGCCGGGCGATGCCGGCAGACCCAGGGCAATCGGTTTGGTCACGCTGGCCGGGTCAAGCCGCGGGTGCAACAACTGCTCAAGCAGTTCAGGCGGAACGCGCAGTAATGCCTGGTCGCGCGTAATCAGTTCTTCGCCATACATATCGACCGAAGTCTTGACGGTCGCGGCCGCATTCATTTTTCCGTTGCGCGTCTGCAGGCAGTACAACGTGCCTTTTTCGATCGTGAACTCGTAGTCCTGCACTTCCTGGTAGTGCGCTTCGAGCGTATTGCGCAATGCCACGAGCTGCGAATATTGCTCCGGCATTTCGGTTTCCATATCCTGCAACGGCTTTGGCGTGCGGATGCCGGCCACCACGTCTTCGCCCTGCGCATTCGTCAGGTATTCGCCAAACATCTCGTTTTCGCCAGTACCCGGATTGCGGGTGAAGCCAACGCCCGTGGCACAGTCATCGCCCTTATTGCCGAAAACCATGGTTTGGACATTTACGGCAGTACCATTCGCCATGTTCGGCGTGATATGAAATTCACGGCGGTAGTCGACGGCGCGCTTACCCATCCATGAGCGGAATACCGCTTCGACCGCGAGCTGTAATTGCAGCATGACGTCCTGCGGGAACTCGCTGCCCGTCTGTCGTTGCACGACCTCCAGGAACCGGTCACTGATCTCCTTCAGGTGGTCCGCCTCAAGCCCGACATCGGCCTTGACGCCGACGCGTTTCTTGACTGCCTCGAAATGCTTGTCGAAATGTTCGTCCTCGATCCCGAGTGCCACCTTGCCGAACAACTGGATGAAGCGGCGGTAAGCATCGTAAGCAAAACGTCGGTCACCAGTCTGTTCGATCAGGCCTGCGAGCGTCTCATCATTCAGACCCAGGTTCAGAATGGTGTCCATCATGCCGGGCATCGACAATGCGGAACCTGAACGAACGGATACCAGCAAGGGATCCGACCCTTTGCCAAACGTCTTCCCGGTCGTCTTCTCGAGCTGTGAGATCTGCGCCTCGACTTCGGCCATGAGTTCGTCGGGCAACGTATTGCCATCGAGGTAATCGAGGCAGGCCGCGGTGGTAATAACGAAGCCTGGCGGCACGTTAATACCAATCTGTGTCATTTCGCACAGATTCGCGCCTTTACCACCGAGAAGTTTCTTGTTTTTGCCGTCGCCCTCGACGAAGGAATAGACATGTTTGTTCATTTTCTGGGTACAACCTGCGTTTGAATTAATACGATGTGCGAATGGTCGGGCAAGACCGGGTTCAGGACTATACCGGCAAACCCCTAAAAATATGAGATATTTACGGCTTATGGAGTCCTTCGCAATCGGCAGGCAGCTTAGCGGACACGGTCTGGCACTATCCGGCGGCGGCTATCGTGCCAGCCTCTTTCATCTCGGCGTGACACGCCGGCTCCACGAACTTGGCATCCTCCAGCAGATAACGCGGCTTTCCAGCGTATCCGGCGGCAGCATCCTCGCAGGGTTTCTTGCACACCGCATGTTGGAGCGCAATTCCGCACGGCTTGCGTTCGACGATTGGGAGGCCGAGGTTTCGGCCCCATTCCGGCAGCTGACACGCAAAGATATTCGCACCGGGCTCCTGATGCGGCACATCGCCTGGAACTGGGTCTGGCCGGCACCACGCGCCCGCGGTCTGGAGAGAGCATTCCGCAAACGCATCGGTGCTCGCCGCCTTGTCGAACTGCCCAGGAAGGCGGCCGACAGTATCGAATTCATCTTTCTCGCTACCAATATCGAGAAAGGTACCCCGTGGCGTTTTACGGCAGAAAAGGTCGGCACCTATTCGACGCCGGAATCCATGACCATCGCGGAAGCCGTAGCCGCATCCGCGTGCTTCCCTCCAATCTTCGGGCCGATCAAGGTCAAGAAAGACGGCCGCACTATTGGTCACCTGACTGATGGCGGGGTCTACGACAACACGGGCATGGAGCCGGTATGGAACAGCAACAAGGTCGTACTGGTTTCCGACGCTGGAACACCATTCGATTTCAAAGTACCAAAGTGGTTCGGCTCGAGAATCATGCGCTACGTCGATATCGGCAGGAACCAGGTTGGTGCATTACGCAGACGAGCAATCATTCAGCGCTTGCACCGGCATTATCAGACGGTTCGGGACGATAGTGGACCTTCACCCTGTGAGCTGTCTGAGGACGACCAATGCTTCATGCACAATCGCCGTGTGACGGATAAGCCGACCGGCGCCTTCTGGCGACTCGCCAGCCTGAAGAAGAACTTCTGCGAAGACTGCAGTGAGGAATTCGCCACCGAACTGGAAAGGCTCGAGGCCGACTGGTACGGATATTCCGAGGAAATCCAACAGTCGCTGATCGGGGAGATTCGCACCGACATGGACTCGTTCACCAGGGCTGAAACGAAGATCCTCGAAAATCATGGTTACTACATGGCCGACATGGCGATTCGGCGGCATGCTCGGCACCTCGGCGAGGTCAGCACACCGTTTCGCGTACCCCATCGCGATGTACTCGATGAGGCTGCAGTAAGGCAGGCACTGCAAGTCAGTCACAGCCGCTTGCATTTTTGGGGTCGCTGGTTCGACTAGGCCATCACGGTTCGAGTGTTGTGCGCTTTCGACCCCGTCGTCTAGCGTGACAACAAACCACTCATGCCGGCACCGACGATTATCAATGCGAAGGCTGCGATATCCAGACCGGGTAGCGGGCCGCCACCAAAACCCCACATGGCGAGCAATGCGATGCCAAGGCACGCCATGACCGCACCCGTCACCTGCCGCGGTGCAGGCGGCACCGGAGATCCCGGTTTGCGCCCACGTCGTTCCAGCGGCGAAAGCAGTAGCGCAACGGGCAGCAACAGCACCAGCAAGACGGCAATCCAGACCGGGCGTGTTGCCCACCACTCGCTCGTTCCTGGCTCGACGCCCAAGCCATAGCCTCCGGTCAGATAGAGTATGGCGCCGAAGATAACCATGACCGTGATGTGCCAGAGATAGACCGTCATGATCATGCTGTTGATCAAGACCGTCGCGGTCCACAAGCGCGCGCCGGATAACGCACGCCGCATTGGACCTTCAAGGGAAAGCAGCAGGCCGAACTGAAATACGCCAAGTGCCATCAGCACGATCTTCGGTGGCAGCGTGTTGCTCAGACCTTCGTCCGGCGAGCCGACCATTGCCTTCGGGTAAGGCCCCCAGTAAACCAGCGCGTAAAGCACAGCAAAACCCAGCGCCGAATACAGCAGCAACTTTCCTGCGCTTCCCATGCGGCCGTCTCGCCAGGCGAACCCAAGTTGGTGCACTCCCAGCCATACCCAGAAATAATTCGTCCAACCAGGCCACCGAATGTCGGCGGCAAAGAAGAGCACATCAACAAGCGCCGCAAGACCTGCAAAGATCCAGAAGGACAAGAACCCGAAACGCCGCCAGAATTTGTATGCAAGAGGTGCCAGCAGGACGAGCGTGATGTAGATGGCCAGGAACCAGGTCGGAATCAGTGCCGCCTGCGATGTGAACTGAATAACGACTGGTCGCACATCCATGAGCGTCATGACACCGGCAACACACGCCCACGCAATGACCAACACGAGCAGCGGCGACATCAGGCGATGCAGTCGAGTTACGAGCCAGTCCGCATAGCCCTGCCCTTTGCGTTCAGCGCTTTCCAACGACACCGCGTTCGAGTAACCACCAACGATGAAGAATATCGGCATTACCTGGAACAGCCAGGTAAGCCACTGGTATTGTGAATGGGATTTAAGGAGATGGCCCGGTGTCAGTTCGCCATCAACGTACCAGGCTGTTGCTATGAGCCAGTGGCCTGTTACCACTACGAGAATTGAAACTGCTCGTAAGAAATCGACGTAACGATTTCTCTCGGGAGGCGTTTTCGCAGCCAGGTCGCTGGCCATAGACCAAATCCGCATACACATTCCTTCATCGAGAGCCCGGACGCGACAACCATAACATTATAAGATAGGGGTATGCGCTTACTCCGTCTCAAAATCATAGCTGTTCTTCCTTTGCTCCTCGCTCCTGTCGCTTACGCCATGGCGCAGCCTCTCCCTGCCTGGCTCAGTGAGAACTGTGCGGAATGTGAACAGCGCATGTCGGAGAGAACCGGTGTCTACATTCTCGAGAAAGGAGAAGAGTCGCTCATCGGCCGCGCGTGGCTGACGCAAAATGCAGAGCGTACGATCGATGTGCAGTACTTCATCTGGAGTACTGACAACATTGGCACGCTGGCTGCCGAACAGCTTTTACGCGCTGCGGAGCGCGGTGTTCGAGTACGCGTGCTTGTGGACGACCTTCTTGTTGATGCACAGGGAAAAACGTTGCTCTTGTTGTCTGCGCACCCGAATGCGCATATCCGTATTTACAATCCGAACATCTCTGTTGGCGTCAACTGGTGGCAGCGTTTGAAAAATGCGGTCACGAGTTTCCGCTTGGTCAATCAACGCATGCACGACAAGACGGCGATATTCGATGGTGTCGCCGGCATCACTGGCGGCCGGAATATGGCTGACGAATACTTTGACTACGACCAGACCTACAACTTCCGTGATCGCGACGTCTTGCTGTTGGGTCGAGCCGTATCGGAAATGAGCGAGAATTTTGAGGAGTTCTGGAATAGCCCGTTTGTGCATTCGGTTGAGGCCATTCTCGAGGACGAGGGTCTGGCTATTACCGCGGAAGACGTTGCGCAGCGTTCGCGCGAACTGCATGCCTATGCCGCAAACCCAAAGAACTTTGAACCGCAGGTTCGCGAGGCCATCGATGCCGCGCCTCGTCTGTTTCCTTACCTGTTACGGGCAATCTCCTGGGAAGACGCAATATTCATCAGCGATGAGCCAGGCAAGAACAAGGGCGACCTGGGCCTGGGCGGAGGTGGCCTGTCGACTCAGCATCTTATCGATGCGGTAAAGGGCGCCCGGTCGTCGATACTCATTCAGTCGCCTTATCTCATCATGCCCGAAGGGGGCATAGAACTGTTCGCGAAACTGGTGGAACGCGGCGTTCGCATACGCATTTCGACAAACTCCCTGGCGTCGACAGACAATATCCAGGCGTTTAGCGGTTACCACGGTCAGCGCGAGGATCTGCTCGAGGCGGGTGTTGAACTGTACGAATTCAAGCCGCACCCGGCAATCAAGGAAGAGCTGATCGATCGTTACCCGCGGATAGCAATAAACGACCCGGTATTCGCACTGCACGCGAAAAGCATGGTGATCGATGACAAGACCGTATTCATCGGCACGTTCAATCTTGATCCGCGATCTGCGAACCTGAATACCGAGGTCGGCATGTTAGCTGACAGCGTCGAACTTGCACGTCAATTGACCGCGAGTATCGAACGCGACATCGCGCCTGAGAATAGTTGGCAAACGACACCAGACTTCAATCCCGATTCTGTCGTCAGCAAAAGCAAGCGGTTTCGCATGTGGATGAACCGGCTCCTGCCGCTGGAGCCCGTGCTCTGACGACGACTAGGTAGGACTGGGCGTCTTGCCGCATTCCGCAGCAGATGGCCGCCATACTTCAAAACCGTCCGGGCCACAGGCTTTCGCCAGCAGCTGCTCCCGCTCAGCGGCAACATACTGCCGGTTGCGTGTACGCAGTTCGACGAATTCCGGTATCTCGCCAAGACCCATCCGACCGTAGAATCTTTCCAATGACTCATCCGAAAACATGGCTTGAGTCACTGCTTTCTCCAAATGCTCCAGTGCCAGGCTTGTGTTGCCGCGCATTCGCAGGATCATCGCTTTTTGAAAATGCGGCCAGAAGAAATCGAGGCCTGAAGCAAGCTGCTGATCAATACGAGCCTCAATACCCACCAATCGCTCCAGCATGGCCTCTTCGTCGCCACGCTGCCAGGCGTCAAACGCAAACATCATGTTCGCACCGTCGATAGGCCGGCGAGTAGCACCCAGCGTGTCCAGGTACCGCTCTGCGAGCTTTAGTGCCTCTTCCTCGTGACCGGCATCCCAGTGCGCCCAGGCGAGATCCTCGATAGCGTCCGGATTATTCGGATCATCGTTGAATCTCTCTTGCGCCAGTTCGAGCCGATATTCGAAATCAACGCCCCGGCTGACCAGCGGCAGAAGATTTTCAGGATACGGCCATACCTCCAGCGCAGCATCCTTGAAACCCAGGCTCCAGAGGCTAAATGATGATTGGGCGCGAAGCCTTAGATTGGCCGGATCAAAGTCAACTGCCCGCAGTTGCTGTTCAACGCCGTCTGCTGCGCGCTGCTGTGCGATCAGCACGAATCCCTTGAAACCCATGCCTCGAGCCGGGTCGATTTGTGTCAGGCGATCGAGTACTGGTCCCACTTTGTCAAAGCGACGCCGAAGCAGAAGATCATTGGTGTAGTTATTCAACGTCAAAACGGACAACGGATCGGTCTCGTACGCTTTTTCCATCTCATTGAGCGAGTCATCCGACCTGCCCAATTGATCCAGGGTTTGTGAGTACCAGTTACGCACGTCGGTCAACGACGGGTTTAGCGCCAGTGACTTCTCGAAGTACGGCAGCGCCTCTTCATATCTTTGGCGAGCATCCAGAGTGAGGCCCATCACACCCAGCGCTTCCGGCAGCTCATCGTCCAGCTCGAGTGCCTTCTCGATGTGCGGCAAGGATTTGGAAAGTGACTCTTCGAGCGACAACGTACCGTACGTCGAACGGCTTGCAGTAAGCAGGTACCACGCCAGGCCAATCCCGGCGTGAGCCGGAGCATAGTTTGGATCAGCCGCAAGGGCGCGCTCATAATTCGGTATCGAAGCCTCCACGTCCTGCTTGGTACGCTTCTGAATCTGGTGCTGCGCCAACAGGAATGCATTGTAGGCCTCGGGATTTGCAGCAGCCTTGACTACCGGCGCGGCATCGACATTCAGGCCGAGCGTTTCAGACAGTGCAGTTACTATGGCCGCCGATATCTCATCCTGAATGGCAAAAATATCATCCAGCTCACGATCGAAAGTGTCAGACCACAGGTGGTAACCCGTTTCGGCTTCGATGAGCTGTGCCGTGACCCGCACACGCACATCCGCCTTGCGCACGCTGCCCTCGAGCACGTGCTTCACATTCAGCTGCCTGGCAACATCACCAATATCCAGGTTCTGGCCCTTGAACTGGAAACTCGACGTGCGAGCAGGGACGCGCAGGTCGGGAATCTTTGCCAGCAGGTTAAGTAACTCCTCCGATATGCCGTCGGAGAAATACTCCTGCTCGGGATCGGCCGACATATTCACAAACGGCAGCACGGCAATCGAAGCAAGCGATGTCTGTTCTTCTTCCGTCGAGTCCGCTACCACTTCAACCGGCTGCGCTGCCTGCTCGACGAGACCCTGTCTTTCCCAGAGGAAATACCCCAGCGCAAGGACGAGAACGATAATAATCGTATGGTTGAGTTTCTTGCCCGTTACTGAAGTAACCGACTCCGAAGTATCGACATCTTTTGTCTTTTTCAGTCCATCGGGCGTCAACTCGAACGCCCAGGAAAAGAGAACGATGACCGGCAACCCGGCCAGCAGGAGCACGATAAAAAATGCCTCTGTCCAGTCGGGCAGACCCAACGGATCGCTGACCGTTTCGATGACCTGGATTATCAGCCACGCAACGACGATATACGCCACGCTAACGCGGAATACATTTCGCCTTTTCAGCTCCTGAAGGAGTTTCGCCATACGCCTGTTCTGTCGCCTGATGTGGGCACTAATGTACCAGATTGACGGCTGGAGAAACCGTCCTGCATACGAGAATCGAGCAGCTCGAGCTGCCAGGTACAAAAAAGCCCGGGTTCATATTGAACCCGGGCTTCGTATCTAACGCTCGTTATGGCGTTTCGACAACTACTTCGACGATTACCTCATTCGCTACGAAACAGCCGGTTTCCGGCATCGTACCGAACACATCGACCGACTGATCGACGGCAAGATCGGCAAACATGCCCATCGTAATGACCGATTCAGCTTCATTGACAAGCAGAATATCCGCGTCGGTGCTGACATCGACACAAATATCACCACCCTCTGTCAGCGTTAAACCGAAATTCCCGAGAGCGTCATCGGTCGGCTCGACAATCGGCTCGATAATTGTGCCGCTGACCTGCTGGTCATCTGCAGCCTCGAGGAATATCAGAGCAGCGCGCATCAGGTCGGGATCATCCGGGTCTGCTTTCGCCGGCTTGACGCCTTCAACCTCAATATCAACTCCAACCACGACGGCATCTGCACCGATTTCTCCATCCGCATCGAAGTACTTCGTGCCAGGCTGAAGCTCAATCACAAGATTGCTGCCATCATCAGCCAGGAGCAGGAACTTGCCCTCCACCGGATCGCTGACGACCTGCCCTTGCACCTGTTCGGCATTGCCGCCGAGTTCCACAACGATCGCGTTGAGGACAATCTCGGGTTCCGTTTCATACCGGCCAAT
>Ga0316196_10000305_pt1 | contig 18009 bp, 17 predicted proteins | sample Eddsed2cm_MG_FD_204938 | JGI IMG/M metagenome (GOLD analysis project Ga0316196, IMG submission 204938) | Coastal sediment microbial communities from Maine, United States - Eddy sediment 2 cm | ecosystem: Environmental > Aquatic > Marine > Coastal > Sediment | place: USA: Maine | collected... | reverse complement strand
TTGTTGAGGGTCTGGAGGACGTGGAGGAACACGTACGGCCCGTCCTCGATGAATGCGGTTCGGGCGATCTGTCGGCACGTGCCTCTATCGAGCATGGAACGTCAGCGCCATCGCCATCCATTCCCGGAGGTCGTTCTTCAGTGCATCCTGGCCAACCGTGAAGAGCAGAGCCCGCCCCCTGTCATAGACGAAGAGGCCACCGATCGCCGGATGCGTTCCCGAGGCACGGTCGTGTTTTCGAAGTCGACCGGGAAACGGTGCAGCGTCATCACGACCGCGAAGTGTGGTCGCGCTGAGCGGCCGGGGGAGGGGAGCGGGAGCGACACAACCGCGCACGAGTGGAGTCGCCGACCAGCTTGGGCTGAGGGCGCTCAGGGCGAGAGTGGAGAGGAGTCCTTGCTCCGGAGGACGGCCCCGCTTTCCAATTGGCGCTCTCGATAAAGGAGAACGGCATACAGAAGGGCTACCAGGAGGTTCTCGGCTGCGGAGGCATATCTCAAGCGATGAGAGGCGTCGACGGAACCCGAGCCCTGGGTCAGAGCTTTGACGGCAATACCCACGGCAAAGAGCATCGAGGCACCCGAAACGGCTCGAACAGCTCGCCGGTCGGTTACCGGCCACATCCCTATCTGCGATACACCGAAAGCTGCATAGGTGATTCCGACAACATGGACCGTGTCCACTGCGTTCTTGGGCGCGTTCGCGTCAACGTACCACGAGGTGGGGCGGACAAGATTGGTGAAAGCACGTACCAAGAAGACAAGACCATTAGTCACCAACGCGGTCTTCAGAAACCTCACTGCGACCCTCGCTTAATGCTCGCAACCCAATCGACAAGAGGGTACCAACGCCCATGGCGGCGCCGCTCTAGGTGTCCTGCTGAGGGCGGTGTCGATCGCTGCCCCCTGGCAACTGAGCAGAGTCTGTGCGAAGAGCATCAAATGAGACGGGGTCAGACGATCCACCGGATCTTCTACACGGCGCTAAGCCCGCACGCGACAGAATCGAACTGGTGAATTCCCGGACAATCTCTCGTCCCGGCCTTCATGACCGATACGAGGGAATCACGACGTCGCTCACGCACCGGGCAGCCTGAGCGTTGCTGTGCAGCGCTCCGAAACTGCGTACATGATCAGACCGCTCAACGAGTCGCCTGCTCGGCAGGGGATCGCATCACTCACACGGTCGTAGACGTAGCTTTACATAACGTGGTTTATGGGCGCATTAGGTATGCCAGGCAGAACGCCCCTACCGCTCCAGCGGTCAGGCAGTATCATCCAGCGACGAGGCAAAGGAGCGCTGTGGCCGTCGAGAGTCCGACTGGGGGGATGAACGAAGAGGCGCATCTGCTCAGTGAACGGGTCAAAGAGCTCGAGGCCAAGAATGCAAAACTTCTCGCGTCGAGCAAGAAGGACCAGTTCCTCAAGCCGTATCAGATCGAACTTCTGAAGCTCCAGCGACACCTGGAAACCAAACAGACACCGATGATCGTGCTGTTCGAAGGCCGAGACGCCTCCGGCAAAGGTGGGACGATCCGTCGGATCACCCGATTCATGAACGAGAAGCGGTATCGCGTCGTTGCACTCGGCAAGCCCACCGAGGCGCAGCTCACCCAGTGGTACTTCCAGCGCTACGTCGAACGATTCCCTACCGGCGGCGAGATGGCTCTGTTCGACCGGTCCTGGTACAACCGCGCACTGGTCGAACCGGTGTTCGGTTTCTGCACGATGCGCCAGTATCGCGACTTCCTGAGAGGTGTGGTCGGGTTCGAGAAGGACATTGTCCGGCAGGGCACGGTGCTGGTGAAGCTCTACTTCAGCGTCGACAAGGAGACGCAGGCGACGCGTTTCGCCCGGAGAATCAATGACCCGCTTCGCCAGTGGAAGCTGAGCGAGATCGACGTACAGGCGCAGGAGTATTGGAACGAGTTCACCGAGATGAAGCACCGCATGCTCGAACGGACGTCGTCGGAAGTCGCGCCGTGGACGATCATCCGATCCAGCCTCAAGCCGAAGGCTCGTATCAACGCGATGAAGGTGCTCCTCAACGCGGTCAACTACGCCGATCGGGATCCGAATCTCGATTTTGCCACTGATCCGGAGATCGTCGTCACGGGTCGCAGGGAACTCTCACGTATGGACGAGGAACGCGATCGTTTCGGCCGCCCGAGCAATTGACCGTACGTTCTCGGACTTCACACCTTCCCCACCGCCGCCTCCTCCCACAAAACCATGACGTTACGTCACAGTGACGTAACGTGCGGCTTGTCACCACGCCTGGCTGCGCGTAGGTTCGGAGCGAATCAACCGCGGAGGTTCCAATGCAGCGGCCGGTACATTTCGAGATCCACGTCGAGGACCCTGAGGCGTCGATTGCCTTCTTCTCCGACGTCCTCGGTTGGCGCTCGGACCGGTGGGGCGACATGCCCTACTGGCTCCAAAGCACCGGCGAGGGACCAGGAATCGATGGAGCCATCGGCCCGACCCAAGAACACGGTCAGTCGGTTGCCCTCACGATGGATGTCGACGACCTGGACGCCGCGCGTGAACGTGTAGTCACCGCCGGCGGGACGATCACCCTCGAACGAATGGCGATCCCCGGAGTCGGCTGGCTGATCTACGCAACCGATCCGAACGGCCTCCACTTCGGATTGCTGCAGTCCGACCAATCCGCAGGCGCGTGACCTCCCCTCTCGACGAATGGGTAGTCATCTCCGGTAACGTCACTGTGACGGTATCGCGCGTTGATCTGGCGCAGTGCCCGGCGCGGTGGCCATCGCTATGCTCGGTCGAGTAATCCACATGGAGGTTCCCATGGCACAACGCCACACAACCCGCGTCGTTCTGCTCGCTGTTCTGCTTGCCTTCGCGATGGTCGCGGCTGCCTGCAGCGATGACAGTGTCGATACAGGGCCGACCGCTGCACCGGAGTCGTGCAACGTCGCCGATCTCAACCTCGTCACTCCGGGCACGCTCACCGTGGCAACCGGCGAACCGGCGTTTCCGCCATGGGTCGGTACACCCGACGGCGAGTTCTTCGATGAGCCGGAGTCCGGCATCGGATTCGAGTCTGCTCTGGTCTACGACATTGCCTCGGAGCTTGGTTTTGCCAAGGAAGCGGTCGTATGGACCCGGATCGGCTTCAACGAAGCCATCGCTCCCGGCCCCAAGCCGTGGGATTTCAACATTCAGCAGTACTCGATCACCGAGGATCGCGAGGAGGTCGTTGATTTCAGCTCGCCGTACTACGTAACGACTCAGGCGCTGATTGCGTATCCCGATTCCCCGTACGCGTCGGCGACGAGCGTCGACGATCTCAAGACGGCCATTCTCGGAGCACAGATCGGCACCACAAGTCTCGACTTCATTGAGAACGTCATCAAACCGGACACGGAGCCGAACGTGTACGACGAGAACGTCGACCTCGAGGCCGCGATGAACGCGGGCCAGATTGATGCCCTGGTCGTCGATCTGCCGACCGGCTACTACATCACCGCGGCTCAGGTCGAGGGATCCATCATCGCCGGGCAGTTCGAATCCGAGGCAGCAGAGCCAGACGAGTATGGAATGCTCTTCGCCAAGGACAACTCCCTTGTGCCATGCGTGAACACGGCGCTCGAGGCACTCCGGGAGAGTGGCAAGCTTCAGGAGATCGAGGACCTGTACCTCAATCAGGACGGCGGCATCCCAACCATCAGCGGCTAACGCTGAATGAGCGATCAGACGCCGATTGAAGAAGTCGGCGGGGGCCCGAGCCTATTCGGGCCCCCGCGCGCTCCCCGCGGCCGCGAGGAGGGAACCCGAGCGGCGCTGATCGCATTTGTCTCGACCATCGTCTTCGTGGTGGTTGTCGTGGGGGCAATCCTCACCTCGGATGCCTGGCCGGCCGTCCAGAAACAGTTCTTCAACTGGGAGAGGTTCGTCGAGGTATTCCCCGACATCCTCGGAGGATTTTGGCTCGACATCAAGATGTTCCTCGTGGCCGAGGTCATCATCCTCGTGTTTTCCTTGGTTATCGCCATGATCCGATCGCTGCGCGGGCCGGCCTTCTTCCCGCTCCGTGCCCTCGCGGTGATCTTCATCGACCTGATTCGCGGCATTCCCGTCATCCTGCTCATCCTGCTGCTGGGATTCGGCATTCCGGCACTGCAACTCCCAGGGGTTCCCACCGGTGCACTGTTCTGGGGCCTCACCGCTCTGATCATCAGCTACAGCGCCTACACGGCCGAGGTCTATCGCGCTGGTATTGAGTCGGTTCACGAGAGCCAACGGATGTCGGCCCGCTCGCTCGGGCTCACCCAGGGTCAAGCACTCCGGTATGTGATCGTTCCGCAAGCCATTCGAAACGTCATCCCGGCTCTCCTCAACGGATTCGTGAGCCTCCAAAAGGACGTAGCCCTCGTTCTCGTCCTCGGCGTACGAGAAGCCGTCCGCGAGGCCGACATCTACGCGGCCAAGACCTTCAACTACACCGGCTACATCGCGGCCGCACTGCTGTTCCTGCTCGTCAGCGTCCCAGTCGCGCGATTCACCGACTGGTACACCAACCGCGATCGCCGTAAGAAGCAGTCGGTGGGCATATGACTACTCCCAAACTCGAGCTCCAAGGTGTCTCGAAGGCGTTCGACGACAAACCCGTCCTCCGGGAAGTGGACCTCGTCGTTGCACCGCACGAAGTGGTGTGTTTGATCGGCTCGTCGGGATCTGGGAAATCGACCATGCTCAAGTGTGTCAATCTCCTGGTACCGATCGACGAAGGGAGCGTCCTCCTCGACGGTGCCGACATCACCGCTTCGGGTGTGAACGCCAATCAGGTACGTGAGGAGATGGGGATCGTCTTCCAGGCCTTCAACCTCTTCCCGCACATGACGGTGCTCGACAACATCACCCTCAGCCCTCGCAAGGTCCACGGGACCCGCAAGGCGCAAGCTGAAGACAAGGCTCGCGAGCTGCTCGAAGGATTCGGACTCTCCGACAAGGTGGATGAGTACCCCGACCGTCTCAGCGGCGGAGAGCAGCAAAGGGTTGCCGTGATCAGGGCCCTTGCCACGGAGCCTGAGCTCATGTTGTTCGACGAGGTCACCTCGGCGCTCGATCCCGAGTTGGTGGCCGAGGTCCTCAACGTGATCCGTGCCCTGAAAGATGACGGCATGACGATGGTGATCGCCACGCACGAGATGGGCTTTGCCCGCGACGTCGCAGACCAGGTCTGTTTCCTCGACCAGGGTCGGATCCTCGAACACGGTCCGCCGCGGCAGATCTTCTCATCTCCAAGCGAGGCTCGGACCGAGCAGTTCCTTCAGCGGATCATCGACGCCGGCCGCCTGTAGGGCCGAATCAACGCTTCGCCCGCACCACCACGGGATCCCCGGGTGTCGGCTTGATGACTTTGCCCCCGGTGCCGTTGTTCTCCGACACGAGGAGGTAGCCGCTGGAATCCCACAAGGCGATCAACGTATCTGTTCCGTATTCCGAATCACCGAACGTCTGGACCATGCCGTCGATTGAATGGCCACACAGGTGGACCTCAACACCATCGGGCGGCGAGAGGTGAGCGATCTCGCCGGGAAGGATCGAGCAGATCGCATTGCCGAAGTCGTCGATGTAGATCACCTCACCGGACACGCTGTCGTCTTCCGCTCGTGTCGCGCTCCAGAGCGGAATTGTGAACGGATCCCCCATCGGCGAACCAACTTCGGTGAGGGGGACGCCGGCAGCGAGATGTGCCGCTACGGGAGAGAACAGGTCGCGTCCATGGAACGTCATGGTGACGGCATCGAGCCAGTATTCGGGCCGATCGAGTTCGACGAACTCGGTGGTCCAGCCTTCACGCCCGGCGCGATCCAGACACGCGGTCAACACGCCGTTGTCGGGTGCGACGAAGAAGTGCTCTCCGATCCGAGCGGCAATGGGCCGCCGGTCGGTGCCGACACCGGGATCGACAACGATGACGTGCACGGTTCCTGCAGGAAAGAAGAACGCGCTGTTGTTGACGACGAAGTTGGCCTCGCGGATGTCCTGTGGCCTGATGTGGTGAGAGAGGTCCGTGATGACCGCACGGGGAGCGATCCGGTAGATGGCGCCGTGCAGGACGCCGTCACTCCCCTGCCGCGTGCCGAAGTCGGTGGTCAACGTGATGAATGCCATGCGGCGATGCTACCCCAGAGCCCACCAGTCATTGATCTGGCGGGCGAGACCGGAACGCGTCTCGTCGTCGGCCCATGATCCATGGACGACCGCCAGCGAGAGGCGCTTGAGCGCCGTGTCGTCGAGTCCGAACCGCTGCTCGAGATTCGAGAACTCCTCCGCCAGGCTGACATCGAACATCGCCGGGTCGTCGGTGTTGATGGTGACCAGTGCGCCGGCGTCGATCAACTCGAGCACAGGGTGTTGGTCCCAGTGCGCCACAACTCCGGTTCGGAGGTTCGACGTGGGGCAAACCTCGATGGGAATCTGCCGGTCAACGAGGTAGTCGACGAGCGACGGGTCTTCAACCGAACGAACCCCGTGACCGATCCGCTCAGCACCGAGACTCCTGATCGCGCCCCACACACTCTCGGGCCCGGCCTCCTCACCCGCGTGGGCAGTGAGCCGCAACCCGGCATCCTTTGCGTCGCGGTAGACCGGTGCGAACTGCTCCGGCGGATGAGCCGCTTCGAAGCCGCCGATACCGATCCCGATGATCCCTGCCTCAGCCGAGACTTCCTTGATAGCAGCCAGCGTCCGGGCGGTGCCCTCCGGACCGCGGTCGCGAACCAGATCCACGATCAAGGGAACCCTCACGGCCTCAACGCGATCGAGCCCGGCTCGAATCGCCGTAGCGATGCTCTGGGGAGCGAGGCCGTGCCGGCGGAAGTCACTCGGTGAGAAGAACGCTTCCGCATAGACGATGTTCTGGGCCGCGAGGTGTCTCGCCACAGCTTCCGCCGCAAAGGTGAAATCGTCGGCGGTACGGAGGAAACCGTTCATCCAGCTCCACGTCTCCATGAAGTGTGCGAAGTCCCGGTAGGTGAACCAGTCGGCGAGTTGCGCCTCACTCTTGATCAACGGATCACCGCCGTGATGCTCGATCAGCTGCCACAAGGTCGGAACCGGAATGGCACCCTCCAGATGGAGGTGCAGTTCGGCCTTGGGCATGGACGTCCAGTCGCGCATTCGGCCATTCAAACAGACCTGGCCCTACCGAAACCTCGGCTCATTTGCCGGTGTCGTCGGCACCAGGACGGCCCGGAGGGATGTGACCCTTGTCCCTGGTCGCGGGGATCAGCCTCTCGTACCGTGCGAGCAGAGGAAAGGACAGGTCATGCAGCTTTCGTACGCGCAAGGATCCACCGATGTCCCCCTCCTTGCCGAAACCGTCGGGGAGAACCTCGAGCACACCACCGCTCGATTCCCAGACCGAGACGCCCTCATCGTCCGGCACCAGGGAATCCGTTGCACCTATCGAGAATTCGACGGAGCAACCGATCGGCTCGCCAAGTCGTTCCTGAGGCTCGGAGTTGAGCTCGGCGACCGGGTCGGCATCTGGAGTCCCAACAACGCGGAATGGGTCGCCGTCCAGTACGCCACGGCGAAGATCGGCGCGATCCTGGTCAACGTGAACCCCGCCTATCGCACTTCCGAGCTCGAGTATGTGCTCAAGCAGTCGGGATGTCGCTTCCTCATATCGGCGGCGTCATATCTGACCTCTGACTACCGGTCAATGGTGGCAGAGGTTGAGAGCGCTGTGCCCGGACTCGAAAGGACGATCTTCCTCGATTCGCCCGAATGGAACGACCTGTTCGACGCCGGCGACGACGTGCCCGATGAGGAACTCTGGGAACGCGAGTCGCTCCTCGATCCGGACCAGCCCATCAATATCCAGTACACGTCGGGAACGACGGGGTTCCCCAAGGGAGCCACCCTCACCCACCGGAACATCCTGAACAATGGGTTCTTCTGCGGCGAGCGCCTCGGATACTCCGAATTGGATCGTGTCTGCATCCCGGTCCCGTTCTACCACTGCTTCGGAATGGTCATCGGCAACCTCGCGTGCACGACGCACGGCGCAGCAATGGTCATTCCATCACCCGGGTTCGATGCCGGGGCTGTGCTCGATGCGGTCGAAGCAGAGGCCTGCACGAGTTTGTACGGCGTTCCGACCATGTTCATCGCGACGCTCGAACACGACGACCTTGAAAAGCGAGATGTTTCAAGCCTGCGAACGGGTGTCATGGCAGGCGCCCCCTGTCCGACTGAAGTCATGAACCAGGTGATCGAAGAGCTCAATATGGATGAAGTGACGATTGCGTACGGCATGACGGAAGTCTCACCAGTGGCGACACAGACGCTGCGGGACGATCCGGTCGACTTGCGCGTGTCGACGGTCGGCGTCGCTCACCCACACGTGGAGATCAAGATTGTCGATCCGGAGCTGGGCGGGATCGTAACTCCCGGCGTATCCGGTGAGTTCTGCACCCGCGGCTACTCCGTGATGCAGGGCTACTGGAACGAACCCGGGAGGACGGCGGACGCTATCGACAGCGAGGGCTGGATGCACTCGGGCGACCTCGCCGTCATGGACGCCAATGGCTACGTCAAGATCGTTGGTCGGCTCAAGGACATGATTATCCGCGGCGGGGAGAATGTGTACCCGCGAGAGATCGAGGAGTATCTCTTCACACACCCCGACGTCGTCGACGCCCAGGTGGTCGGTGTCCCCGACGAGCGCTTCGGCGAACAGATCATGGCGTGGATCCAGAAGCGGAAGGATTCGAGCCTCAGCGAAGACGACGTGGTCGACTACTGCAAGGGTCGGATCGCCCACTTCAAGGTTCCGCGGTACGTTCGATTCACCAGCGAGTTCCCGATGACCGTGACTGGGAAGATCCAGAAGTACCGGCTGAGGGAGCAGGCTATCCAAGAACTCGGCCTCGACCCCGGCGACAAGGCAACCTAGCCGCCGTCCCCGAGCGCCGTCGGTTCAACGGCAATGTCCTGAAGGTCGCGCACGGCGGCGGACAAGTGCCCCAGCGCCTGCACATAGTCCTGTTTCGTGGCTCGCCCGGCTCCGAGGTCGATTGCCACGTCCTCGGCCGCTGCCTCGAGCCGATACAGGGCATCCCGGAGGTGCTCCCAGTTTCGGCGGCTGATGATCACCTCGTCGGGTCCGAGATCGCGGCGTTTCGCCTCGCGACGAGCCTCGTAGGCCCGCTGTCGGTGAGACGTGCGGCAGTAGCGCTGAGGGCGCCCCGGTCCCCCGGCCGCCTTGAACGCTCCCCCACACCAGGCGCAGTGTCGCGTTCGTTCTGTCACAGTGATGGAACCCTACCGCACCGGATCCGTCCCGAGTGGGATCAGACCTCGCGGCGTTGCATCCGGTAGACGCTGAATGCGATTGCCCCGACCGAGAGCAAGGCCGCAGACGCGATCGCACGCCAGTAAACGAAGTCACCGCCATTGATCAACGCGTCATATCCCCCGACGAGGTCCGACGGAAGCCACGGGCGAATGGCCGGGATCAGGCCGACGATGCTGAGGACGATCAATGCTCCAATCGTGAGCAGCGCCGTTCCGGGGACACTTCGCACGAGAGAAGCGAATAGCCCCGTCACGGAGACGGCGAAACAGATGTAGAGCGCCACGAGCAATGAGCCGATGACGGTCCCACCGATGCGGGGTGCGTCGATGAGTAGCGCGGACAGGACGAACGCAAGCGCGGATCCGATCAGGAACGACGCGACGGCGGCGACCATATTGATCACGTAGCGGGGCTCAAGGATCTTCGCGACTGTGGTTCTCGTTCGGAGAAAAGTTGCCATCTCTACGTTCGCGTCGAATGCGAGGGACGACGCGGCCACGAATGCGATCGCCAGGAGCCCGATCTGAAGAGCATTCCCGAGATACTGCGCCATGGCAAGCTCCGGGCTGGCGGGCGGGACGGCGACCTCTACCCCTCCCCCGAGACGTTCCACAATCTCGGGAAGCCACTTGGCAGTCGCCGGCCCCAGCACGGCGAAGAACCCGAAGATACCCAGGAGGATCCACACTCTGTACGTCCGAACGAGCCGCAGGTACTCAAGGCGCCAGAGGCTCATTGAGTCACCTCGAGGAAGACATCTTCGAGGCTGCGTTCGACGGGTCGCACCGAGACAATCGGCACGTCCGCGCGTGCGAGGCACCGGACGAGCTCCCGCTCTAGCACGGCACCGCTCGCAGCCGAAACAGTGACGACCTCAGATTCGAGGCTGACCCGGCTGACCCAGCCGTAGGACTTGAGAACATCGACGAGTTGTGTCCCGTCGCCTCTGATCCGGACTGCGTACGCAGCCTCGTGACCAGCATTGCGAACGAGCTGGTCGAGCGTGCCCTCGTAGACAAGTTGACCTTGTTTGAGAATGCCGACCGTGTCGCAGACTTGCTGGACATCGTCGAGGATGTGGCTCGAGAAGACCACCGTCGAAGCACCCCGCAGCTCTGAGACCATGTCGAGAACCTCTCGTCGGCCCGCCGGGTCGAGAGCGGCAGCCGGCTCGTCGAGCAGCAAGACCTCCGGCTCCCCGATGACGGCCGCGGCGAGGCCGAGGCGCTGCAGCATGCCGCGAGAGAATCCCCCAACCCTGCGGTGAGCGACGCTGAGGAGCCCGGTCTGTTCGAGAACGGCATCAACCGAGCTCTCCGCTACTCCTGGAGCGACAAGTGCCCGTGACAGCTCAACTACCTCGCTCGCGGTGAGCCAAGAATCGAATCGCGGCGTGTCCGGCAACACCCCGATGTGCGCAGCGTCCACACCAAATGTGCCGGCGGTCGGCTTGCGCAGGCCCGAGAGAATGCCGAGAAGCGTCGTCTTGCCCGCGCCGTTGGGGCCCACGAGGCCATAGACCGAACCACGCCCAACGGAGAGGGTCACATCTTCGAGAGCGACGGTGTCCCCGTAGCGTTTGGTGATGTCCTGTACGTCAACAGCGGCGTGTTCCATATGCCCGCGATGTTACCGCTTGAGGTTCGAAGGACCGCCGTGTTCAGGCTGTATCGCGTCGCTCGGCTCTCGCTGAGATCGCACGATCTCGCGGGCGAAAGCTTCAAGATCGGCTTCCTGCTCGACTGCGTACGCCATCAGCGGGATACCCAGGGTTTCGCGGCCTTGGATCGCTGGAAATCGATCCGCCAATTCGTCACTCCACACCCACATCAACACCTCCCGGCACCACCGTCCATCACACCTTCTGAAGATACCTCAGGTGTCAAACAGCCGTGAGCGGGGAAAACACGAGCGTGTGATTCCGCACCGCATGACGGGACGCCGGCAACGCGGAGCAAGCGGGTCTATTCCCCTTGACGCCGGAGGCGTTTGCGCTCTTCGATCTGGCGCTGCACGGTCTTGGAGGCTTTGCGGCTGTCGCGCCACTCGTGGTAGCTGATGATCGGACCTGACGTACGCCACCAACTTCGGAGGCCCACAGTCCTGCTCGAGCGGCCTTGTTTCGCCACTTTCCGCTCCTCTTTGCGGCGGCGCAGTCCCATCATCGCACCTGATGTTGCCGCCGCCCCGTAGGTCGGACGCCGCTGGGAGCGGATTGCGATGAATGCGCCGAGCAGCAGAGCGACGGCAACCGCACCGACCGCAACCCACACGAATGTGTTGCTCGAATCTGAGCCGCCGCCCGCCGCGGCTCCGAGACCCAGCGGCACAAGCGTCGGCGTCGTCGTCGTCGGCGGGATCGTCGTTGTGGTGGAAGTCGAGGTGGTGGTTGTTGCCGGCCGCGTCGTTGTGGTCGATGTCGGCCGCGTGGTGGTGGTCGCCGGGGCCGTAGTAGTGGTCGTGGTCGAGGTGGTGGTTGTCGTGGTGGCACGCGTCGTGGTGGTCGTTGGCCGTGTGGTCGTGGTCGTTGGCCGTGTGGTCGTGGTTGGAGGCGGCGCCGCCGTGGTTGTCGTAGCCGGTGTGGTTGTCGTAGGCGGCGCGACCACATTCACCGTGAACGATCCACTCCCACCGCCGGCGTCGAAGATCCCGACCGAATACGACCCGGGCGCTGCGCTGGCGCTCACCCGGACACTCACCTGACACGGCGATGCGGGGCAGGAAGAGCTGACCACCGTCAACGGAGATGATGCCGACGCGCTGATTCCCCCGACGTCGCTCGTCGCGGTCGTCGAAACAACCTGCTGCTGACCGGACTCGACCGTTGCCGACCCGGGGCTCACGCCGGTGATCGCCGCATCAGCCGACCGTAGCGGAGTGCCCACGACGACGAGCAGCATCATGCCGGCGAACAGGTAGCTCGCGGCCATGCCGATCGATCTGCGTCGAAGTGCGAACACGCGTGGACTCCTCAATGGCGTTGTCCAACAGGAGTGTATCCGTCCTAGCCCTTCTCGCCACTCTTAGTGGTGGGAATCCTACGAGAACGCGCCCTCGGCTAGGAAGCCGGCGGTGGAACCGATTCGGCATCGAAGGTTGCCGCCGCTGAGCCCATGCGGACCGTCATTTCGGTGCGCAGCGGAGCTGCGTTGTAGACATAGCCGAGCAACGGTGCGCCGACCAGATCGAGCTGGTGCCGCAACTCATCCGCAGACCGAACATCCGATCCATGCCTGACGACGACGAGTCCCCGATCGGCCAGTCCTGCAAGATTGTTCGAGTACGCAACCCGCAGGAGCGGCGGCAGATCCATGAAGACGAGGTCGAAGCTGGCAGATGCCTCTTCCAGCAGGCGTTGTGTGTCAGGCGACGAGAAGAAGTCTGATGGGTCGGCGACCTTCGATCCCATCGGCAGCAGCATCAGCGTCTCGTTCTGCGTGCGCGCGACATTGACCATGACGTCCTGGACGGTCGCCATCTTCTTGCTACTACCGACATCGGACAAACCAGCGAGCTGCGATGACGGTTCCGCGTCCATGAGGATCTCGGTGAGCTTTTGATTGCCCATGTCGGCGTCGATGACGAGCACCCGCGCCCCACCACGCGCAGCGGCAAAAGCGGTGTTCGCGACAACGACGGACTTCCCGTCGAAGACGCCTGATGACAGCACGGCGATCGACCGAAACCCGAGGTTGCCCTTCTCGTCGGCCGATGCCCGCTGTTGCAGACGAATCGCTCCCGCAACGAATCGGAAGGCCTCTGCCGACGCGCTCGCGGGCGCATCGATTACCGGCAGCAACGAACGAACACGCTCTTCCGAGAAGTTCGGAATGTCGGCGAGGAACCGGGTCTGAAGGACCTCCTGCGGAGCGTGACGGTCACCAAAGGTTCGCCGCCCCCGACCGAGCAGCCAGGCGAGTGCCATGCCCACGACGAGACCGAAGAGGAACCCGACGACCACATAGAAGACCACGCTCGACGGTTCAGCTATCTCGGCGGGCGAGTAGAAGACAACGCCACTCCCTGCGATCTCAGCATCAACGCTGAGCTGATCTCGACGGGTCTGGAGGTTTCCGAGTCGTACGCGCGCGTCGTCCACTTGTGTTTGGAGAAGAACAATCGTTGAGTTGTTCTCTTCCTGCGCCAGCACCGTCTGCAAGGTCACGATCTGCAGGTTCAGAGCGTTGAGGCGCGCAACGAAGAGATCAACCTCCTCCGGATCGGCGCTTGATCCCGGCACGCTGATTAGCAGGAGTTCCGTTTGTGCATCTTCGTACTGCTGCTTCACTTCCTGGCGAACCGGATCAGAGTCGACGGCATCAGCCCACTCGGTAAGTGTTGCGGCAATCTCGGCTTCCAAGAGCGAGATCGTTTCGTCGAGGCCAACAAGAGACGAGGTGTACGCAGCCGCTGCGGCGATCCGACCGACCTCCTGGTACGCCTCGGCGACGGCGTTGGTGACGGCGATTGCCTCGTACTCGCCGCTCACTCCGGAGGCGGTGTAGGAGATGGTGATGAGGTCCCCGGAGTCGCTCGGCGCCACCGAGAGGTTCTCCTCGATCTCATCGACCGTGACCGTCACCGGAGGATCCTGTGCAGCGAGAATCTCGGAAGCGCGTCGGGCCACGATTCGCGAACTGATGATTGCCGACTGGCTCTGGACATAACGTTCCGAGTCCTCGGGAACGAGTTCGCCGAACAGATTGGTGGCGAGTGGGTCTCGCACGGCCAGTGTTGCTTCGGCCGTCCACTGCTCGGAGTTGTCGGCGTAGAGCCAGCCGAGACCGGCAAAACCCAGCGCAAGGAGCAGCACCATCCAACGGAAGCGCCATGCCGAATCCAGGACCGTGGGTTCAGGTTGTGAGGTCGTTTGAACAGCCATCGCTCAGTAAGCCTATCTTTCGTGCGAAGCGTACGCACGGGCGGAGGGTAGGACCCGGTCGGCCGTGTTCCCTCTCCAGAAGCCGAGGACCTGTGTCTGTCTCAAGATCTGGCCAGACCTTTCACAACCTCGATGACTCGGTCTTGTTGGTCGGGTGTCAGCGACGAGCTCGACGGGAGACAGAGCCCACGGTCGAAGAGACGTTCCGAGACCCCGCTCGTCGTTGACATAGCCCCCGCAAACACCGGTTGCATGTGCATCGGCTTCCACAACGGTCGGGACTCGATGTTGTGCTGTGCTAGTACGTTCATCACCTGGGCGTTGGTCGCCCCGAACGTGCTCGAATCGATCAACGCCGCTGTGAGCCAGCGGTTGGACCGTCCGTAGCTTGCCTCGGGCATGAATGTGAGGCCATTCAGCTCGCCGAGAGCTGCTTGGTAGGTTTCGAATATGGCTCGCCGGCTTGTGACGCGTTCGTCCAGCGTCTCGAGCTGCGCCCTCCCGAACGCGGCCAGCAGGCTCGACATGCGGTAGTTGAAACCGGTCTGTGAGTGTTCGTAGTGCGGTGCCGGATCGCGCGCCTGTGTGGCAAGGAAGAACGCTTGCTCGACGAGATCCTCATCGTCGGACAGAAACGCACCGCCCGTCGACGTCGTCAAGATCTTGTTGCCATTGAACGAGAGGATGCCGATCCGCCCGAAGCCGCCGACCGGCTGATCCTTGTACGTAGCGCCGAGCGCCTCGGCTGCATCCTCAATGATTGGGATGCCGTGCTCTGCACAGATGTCTCGAATCGGGTCGTAGTCGGCGGACTGCCCGACGATGTCGACCACGATCGCAGCCGCGGGCCGACGCCCCTGCGCAAGCGCGTCCTCAACCGCCGTCGCGAGAAGCTCCGGATCCATGTTCCAGGATTGTGAGTCTGAATCCACAAACCACGGTTCGGCGCCGACGAGGCGGAGCGGAGCGACACTCCCCACGAAGGTGAACGACGAGGCGAGCACGAGGTCGCCGCGCTTGACGCCAAGGACCTCGAGGGCGAGATGTATCGCTGCCGTCCCGGACGACAACGCAAGCGCTCGGCGCACTCCAACGATGTCCTCGAGTTGTCGTTCGAACTGCTCGACATACGGACCGAGCGGCCCGATCCAGTTGTCCGCGATCGCCTGCTCGATGTACCGAAGTTCGTCCCCGGACGCGTCCGGTGCCGACAGGAATATCCGGTCGTCCATCCACCCCTCCTTGTGCCCACCCCTCATGATCGCCCTCGCAGCCCTGCGCGAACGACGGCCGGGACGCTAGCAGAAAGTGGCCCAGAAGGAAACGGGGAGTGGTCCTCTTGCTACTGCGAGTGATGTTGGGATATAATCGCGCCCGGGCATTTGAGAATCTGGGGGCAGCATGTTTGTGGACGGGCGCACCATGCCCGACGGGCACAGTGTCGAAGCTGATCTGTGCATCGTCGGGGCTGGGCCGGCGGGGATGGCGTTAGCACTCGAGTTCGCTGATCGGCCGAACGTTCGGGTTGCGTTGCTCGAGACCGGCGGGCTGGATTTCGATCTGGCCGACCAAGATCTCGCAGACGCGGACGTTGTTGGGCATGAGTACTTCCCCGTACGCGAGACTCGAATCCGCATGTTCGGCGGATCTACGATCTCATGGGGCGGGATTCTGTCGCCCCTCGATCCGATCGACTTCGAGGATCGTCCCTGGGTGCCGAACAGCGGCTGGCCATTCGGGCACGACGAACTCGACCCCTACTACGAGCGCTCCTATCCCCTGTGCGAGGTCGATGTCTCGCACGAGGGTTCGACCGTTGACGAAATCGGTGGCTCAGCAGCCAATTCGAGCTTGGCGGCTGACATGGAGTGGGCGCCGATCCACTTCAGCCCCCCGACTCGTTTCGGTCGGACGTACGCCCGCCGATTCGAGTCATCGAAGAACATCTCCACCTATCTCCATACCACGGCGACCGATATTCGACTCACCGCAAACCGGGGGCTCGTCGACGGCATTGAGGCAGCCACGGCCGCCGGCAATCGATTCGTCATCAAGGCGCGTCACTTCGTGCTCGCCGGCGGCGGTATCGAGAACGCGAGGCTCCTACTCACGTCCCGCGATGCCCAACCGGACGGCATCGGCAACTCGCACGACGTTGTTGGACGCTTCTTCCAGGAGCATCCGCGTGCGATCAACCGCTACCAGCTGCCTGATGAGATGGGCGAATTGGGAGATCGTGTTATCGGAGCCGCAGGAACCCTCCGGTTCTCGCGCCTTGGTCTGACGGACGAGGTGCAGCGCCGGGAGCAGCTTCTGAACTTCATCGTGAACCTGTCCTTTGGCCACGCGGGGCAGGAGACTCCGCAGTTCGAGGCCGCGAGGCGAATTGTCAATGCGAGCCGTTCGCCGTGGTCCGACAGCCCGTACTACCAAGACACCGGCGGTGGACCGAATCGCGTTCGCTGGCAAGACGTAAAGACATGCCTCATGCGCCCGGACCGAACAGTTCAGAGCCTCGTCGGTGCAGCGATCCGGCCGGTGCGGATGCGTCGCTGGCTGCAGATCAACTGCAGCGTCGAGCAGGAGCCGCGATCGGAGAACCGCATCGTCCTGACCAACGAGCGAGATCGATTTGGGATCCCGAAGCCGCTCTTGGCGTGGACGCTCGATGGGGCGGAAGAGCGGACCTACCGGCGAGGAATGGAGCTGACGCTCGAGGCATTGGAGACCTATGCGCCCGGCATCTCGCGTGGTCGCTTCGATGATCCGGACCCCTGGCCCGACGATGCCATCGGTACGTGGCATCACGCAGGCACCACGCGTATGGACACCGACCCGGCGCGGGGTGTGGTCGACGCCGACTGCAAAGTCCACGGTATCGACAATTTGTTCGTGAGCGGGTCCTCGGTCTTCCCAACAAGCGGCGCTACCGCCCCAACCCTCACCATCCTGGCAATATCCCTGCGATTGGCTGACCACCTCGCTCCCCTCCTCACTCGTGGGTAACTAGACAGCGCGCAGTCTCGTGAATTGGTGCACACAGTCGCGTGTTGGCCAAGCTACAATCGCCTAGTCGGTCGAGTTCAGGGCTGAGCTCGATCAGGGATGGTGCATCTCCTTGGGCAGGGGGCAACATCTGCCGAAGGTGGAGCTGGACAAACGAGGTTGGAACGAGCGGGGGAAGGCATCTTGCAAAATATGGAGGGGCGTCACGTTAGAGACGTGACGGGGGAACCCGCCCAGACTCGACCGCAACTGCGCGTCGTCGAGGACTGGCCGGTCAAGGATGGTGGCTACGAGCGGTGGGTCAAGCCGGGCCTCGATCGATTCATAGGTGTGATCGCATCGATCATCACGCTTCCGCTTGTTGCCGTAATCGCGGCCGCTATTGCTTGGAACATGGGGACACCTGTGATCTACCGCCAGCGCCGCATCGGTCTCTACGGTCGCGAGTTCACGGTCTACAAGTTCCGAACCATGCACGAGGATCGGCGAACGTCCGACCTTCCGATCTCGGACGATGATCGTCGCGTCAACCACAAATCCCAGGACGATCCACGCCATACGGACCTCGGGCGCTTCCTGCGCAAGTGGAGCCTCGACGAGATCCCCCAGTTCTGGAACGTGGCGTTGGGTGACATGAGCCTCGTCGGGCCCCGCCCTGAGCTTCCCAGCATCGTGGCCAGGTACGAACCATGGCAGCACCAACGCCATGCCGTCCGGCCTGGGCTGACCGGACTCTGGCAGATCTCAGAACGCGGCACGATCCCGATGCATGAAGCAACCGA
>Ga0316196_10000304_pt1 | contig 18019 bp, 11 predicted proteins | sample Eddsed2cm_MG_FD_204938 | JGI IMG/M metagenome (GOLD analysis project Ga0316196, IMG submission 204938) | Coastal sediment microbial communities from Maine, United States - Eddy sediment 2 cm | ecosystem: Environmental > Aquatic > Marine > Coastal > Sediment | place: USA: Maine | collected... | reverse complement strand
TCCAGTCCCTCTTGTTCCTGCTCCTTCTCTTCGCCCTCGATCTGACCCCTCGACAGGTTGATCGCCCGGTTTCGGTATACACCGCTGGAGAGCGCCCGTGAGATCCGGCTCACAGCACGGTTGAGCGGGTTGAACTCTAAATCTTCCAGGAGCCGCCACAGAAGGCGAAAGTCGTCTTTTGACGGAAACGCGGTGTAGTCTTCGATCTCTTCAAGGGTGTGCATCGCCGCCCTTGCCTCGTCTGCCAGCGCGGCGGTTTCACCGCCCACCGCCTGCCGCTCACTCATCCGGGTGGTTATGCGGTGCAGCCGGGTCCATGTGTCCGAACGCAGGTACGAGATCCTGTGATAAAAGGCGAGGGCGGCATATTCGACGTCGCTGGTCTTTACATTATTTTCATCAGACATGTGCACTCTTCCTCGCTGGTGGCAATCTATTGCCGGTTGCTCAGTTACTGCTGGCTTATGATTGTGGTCTGCGGCGTCAAGCCGCCGATGAGACTTGTTCAGAGAAGACGTCGGTCAGCAGGTCAGGGTCACATTTTTCGGCGGTTTTTCCACAGTGACCTGCTGTCGATCTGACCGCCGCTTTGCGGCCGTTGTGGAACACGCGTCAATGCCCGGTCAGAACGTCGGTGGCGTGCAGACGCTGATGATTTCGCATTCCCCATTCCCCTTGTTTCGAAAACGGTGCGGTATGTTGCTGTCGAAATAATAGGCGTCACCCGCGGAAAGGACCGCGACCTGGTCGCCGACCCTTATTTCGACTTCACCGTTCAGAATTATTCCCCCTTCTTCCCCGGCGTGACTGAGCATGGTCTTGCCCGTGTCGCCCCCGGGCAGATAGCGTTCGCGAAGAATCTGCAGCTGGCGTCCGGGTATGTTGGCACCAACCTGGTTGAACAAAACCTTGCCTGAGCCATACTCGGTGAGTTCCTCCGCCCGAAAAAAATATTTTTCCTTTCCCAGGCTTTCTTCATCGAAAAACTCCCCGAGAGACATCGATACCGTGTCCAGCAAGCGCTTCAGTGACGCCACCGAGGGGCTGATCTTGTTTTGCTCAATCAGCGAGATCGTCCCGTTGCTGACGCCGGAGCGGTGCGCGAGCATCCTTTGCGATAGACCGGCCTTTTTGCGCGCGGCCTTCAAACGGGATCCAAGGTCCAATCCAGTCTCCCTCTACCGATCTTGCTTGTTTTTAATCAGAGCGCTGACGTGCAGTCTGGATGTTTAATATATTGATTAGAATAGTCAACGCTCGGGATGGGTTCAAGTCTTCGTTCCCACCGCGACACAAGTCGTGTCGTTAGCATATACCTATATGGTTGTGCGCTGATAGAGCCCTAAGAATAAGAGGAAATGGGGGAATTCCCTCGGTCCCCGGGGCGAAGCAGGAATTGCCGAGACAGGATCAACGTCGGCAAAGCAACTTGTTTAAAATACTAAGCGCTGCTACGCTTTTCGTGGCACCCTGTCGTCGAGCCATGGTGTCCACCAGAGTCCGTGTAAGCAGTGCTTATCTGTGTTTGACGCGACACGCGGTGTTTAGTCACAAGTGCGGGCTTCGGGCAGTCACCGACAGCACGACGGATTCGCGCCTTTGAGGAGTCTATGACCGTGCAGAACCTGATCGATCAGCGCCTTTTTCGCGAGCATTGCTATATCAATGGCGAATGGGTGGATGCGGGTGGAAGAGCGACGGCGCCCGTCACCAATCCGGCCAACGGTGAGGTAATCGGCAGCGTTCCTGACTGCGGCGCGATCGAGACGCGCAAGGCATTGGAGGCCGCGCAGACGGCCCTGCCCGGGTGGCGTGGACTGGCCGCGAAGGAGCGCGCTGCGAAAATGCGTGCCTGGTTTGACCTCATCATGGCCAATCAGCAGGACCTGGCCATGATAATGACCACCGAGCAGGGCAAGCCCCTTGCGGAGTCCAAAGGCGAGATCGCCTACGCGGCTTCCTTCATCGAATGGTTTTCCGAAGAAAGCAAGCGCGTTTACGGCGACGTGATCCCGCCGCATCAGGCGGACAAGCGGATTGTCGTGATCAAGCAGCCGATCGGTGTCTGCGTCGCGATCACGCCCTGGAATTTCCCCGCCGCCATGATCACGCGTAAGGCCGGTGCCGCACTTGCGGCCGGTTGCACCATGGTTATCAAGCCCGCACTGGAGACGCCGTATTCGGCGCTGGCTCTGTGCGAACTCGCCGAGCGCGCGGGAATTCCACCCGGCGTGCTGAGTGTCGTGACCGGGGATGCAAAGGCGATCGGTGGCGAGATGACCTCCAGTTCGATCGTGCGCAAGCTCAGTTTCACCGGCTCTACCGCAGTCGGTCAGCTGCTCATGCAGCAATGCGCCAGCACGGTAAAGAAGGTATCCCTTGAACTGGGCGGCAACGCGCCCTTCATTGTTTTCGATGATGCGGATCTGGATGCGGCAGTCGAGGGGGCGATGGCTTCCAAGTATCGCAACAGCGGCCAGACCTGCGTCTGCGCCAATCGCTTTCTGGTCCAGGATGGGGTGTACGATGAGTTTGCACGCAAATTCTCTCAAGCGGTGCAGGACCAGCTCAAAGTGGGCAACGGACTCGAAGAGGGTGTCGCCCAGGGACCGCTGATCAACGAGGCGGCGGTGCACAAGGTTGAGTCGCATATCAACGATGCGGTCAACAAAGGGGCCAAGATCGCCATCGGAGGCGCCAGGCATTCGCTCGGCGGAACCTTCTTCCAGCCAACCGTGCTGACCGATGTGAGTCCTAACATGGCTGTGGCCAGTGAAGAGACATTCGGTCCCTTGGCTCCGCTGTTCAGGTTCGAATCCGAAGAACAGGCCATACAGATGGCAAACGACACCGAATTCGGCTTGGCCTCATATTTCTACAGTCGCGACCTGGCCCGTGTCTGGCGCGTTTCGGAGGCACTCGAATACGGGATGGTCGGCATCAATGCCGGCATCATCTCCACCGAGATTGCGCCCTTTGGCGGGGTGAAGTCGTCGGGCATCGGCCGCGAAGGGTCCAAGTACGGGATCGAAGACTATCTGGAGATCAAGTACCTGTGCATCGGCGGCATCAATTCCTGATTGCGAGAATGTGACCATGGAACAGCAACAAGCGTCAAAGAAAGAAAATGAGCGTACAACGTCTATGACTACCAATTCCGAACTCCTTGCCCGCCGTAACGAGGCCGTGGCCCGCGGTGTCGCAAATATGCACAACATCTACGCTGAGCGCGCCGAGAATGCCGAGGTGTGGGATGTCGAAGGCAAGCGTTATATCGACTTCGCGGGCGGTATCGGTGTGCTGAACACCGGGCATCGGCACCCCAAGGTGATGGCGGCAGTCAAGGAGCAGTTGGAGCGCTATACGCACACCTGTTTTCAGGTGCTTCCCTACGAGCCCTATGTCGAACTGGCAGAACGCTTGAATCAGCTGTCCCCGATCTCCGGCCCCAGCAAGACGCTGTTCCTGACCACCGGTTCAGAGGCTGTGGAGAACGCCGTGAAGATCGCGCGCGCCCACACCGGTCGATCGGCAATTATCGCCTTCAACGGTGGTTATCATGGGCGCACCATGATGACTCTGGGGCTGACCGGAAAGGTGGTGCCTTACAAGGCAGGCTTTGGGCCCTTTCCGGCCGAGATTTTTCACGCACCGTTTCCGATTGACGTGCACGGTATTACGCCCGAGCAGTCACTGACTGCGCTGCAGAACCTCTTCAAGTTCGATGTGGAGCCCTCCAGGGTGGCTGCGATCATCATCGAACCCGTGCAGGGCGAGGGCGGTTTCTATGTCGCCCCTTTCGATTTTCTGCAGCAACTGCGTGCTCTGTGTGACGAGCACGGCATTCTGCTTGTCGCCGACGAGGTCCAGGCCGGTGCGGGTCGGACCGGGAAATTCTTTGCGATGGAGCACAGCGGCGTTTCCCCGGACCTGATCACCCTCGCCAAGAGCATCGCCGGCGGCATCCCGATCTCGGCCGTGGTTGGGCGTGCCGACGTGATGGACAGCGTCGGGCCGGGCGGGCTCGGTGGAACCTATGCCGGCAGCCCGCTGGGTTGTGCCGCAGCACTGGCGGTGCTGGATGTGTTCGAGGAGGAGGGAATCCTTGAGCGCAGCCTGCAGCTTGGCGAGCATTTAACGAAGCGCCTGCGTGCCATGTCCGACCGCATGAGCTGCATCGGTGACGTGCGCGGTCTCGGCTCCATGGTGGCGATGGAGCTGTTCAAGGATGGCGAGAAACGCATTCCGGATCCGGATCTGGCCAAGAGCCTGGTTGCGGCAGCGGCGCAACGCGGCCTGATTCTTCTCTCCTGCGGCATCTTTGGTAACACGATCCGGGTGCTGGTGCCGTTGACCGCTTCCGACGATATCGTCGACGAAGGGCTGGACATCATCGAATCCTGTCTCGGTGAACTGAGCGGCTGAAGTTTTGGTGGGCAGGCTGTCAGCGTTGGCTTGAATTTGAGCGAGCGCTGTGGGTCGGCTTGGATAGTACCGTAGCTCTGTTTGGGTCTGCGGATTAAAGGTGATGCCTGGACGCGTAATTGGACGTTCCGGCAGTTGCGAAAAAGCGCCCAGTCTGATTTTGCAGGCCGTGCCGACCGCGACAAATAAGAAATACTCATTGGAGGATAGTGAAATTATGAACAAGCGATTAATTGTGGCTGCGGCGTGTTTGCTGATGACGAGCGTTTCGGGCACTGCGTTTTCTGCCGAAAAGTATGTAACCATCGGTACCGGCGGCCAGACCGGCGTGTACTACGTCGTCGGTCAATCGATCTGCAAGCTGGTCAATCGTGACAGCGCCAAAACAGGGTTGAAGTGCACCGCGCCCTCGACCGGCGGGTCGGTGGCCAACCTGAATTCCATCCGGTCCGGAAATCAGAACATGGGTGTGGCCCAGTCCGACCAGCAGTTCAATGCCATGGAAGGGCTGGGTGCGTTCGCGGACCAAGGCCCCTGGAAGGAGCTTCGGGCGGTATTCGGCGTGCATCCGGAACTTTTCACCGTCATTGCGCGAAAGGATGCGGGGATCAAGTCTTTCGACGACCTCAAGGGTAAGCGGGTCAATATCGGCAACCCGGGCTCCGGTCAGCGCGCCACCATCGATGTGATCATGGAGGCCAAGGGCTGGACCAATGATGACTTCAAACTGGCCTCCGAGCTTAAATCTTCGGAGCAGGCGCAGGCATTGTGCGACAACAAGATCGACGCCATGGTATTCGTGGTCGGGCACCCGAGTGGCTCCATCCAGGAGGCCACAAGTTCCTGTGAAGCCGTGGTCGTCCCGGTAACCGGTGCTGAAATCAGCAAGCTGGTCGAAAGCAAGCCCTATTACGCGATGGGCAAGGTACCGGGCGGCATGTATACAGGCACGGATGCCGACGTCGAGACCTTTGGGGTGGTAGCCACCTTCGTCTCTTCCACCGCCTCTGACGAGGACACGATCTACGCTGTGGTCAAGGCGGTATTCGACAACTTCGACCGCTTCAAGGCCCTGCACCCGGCCTTTGCCGTCCTGGATAAGGAGCACATGGTCACGGACGGTCTATCTGCGCCGCTGCATGACGGGGCGATGAAATACTTCAAGGAAAAAGGCCTGATGAAGTGACAACCGCGGCGTGCAGGCCGTGTTCACGCAAGGCCTGCATGCCTCGACACTGTGTACAGATCAAAAATACAGAGTACACATGATAAGGAGGAGGACGGGTCATGAAGATGACACGCTTGGTTATATCCGGGGTTCTGCTTTTTGGCTGCGCGACGTCCGCCATGGGCGCCGCGGAAATCACGATCGGCACGGGCAGTTCGGAAGGAATCTATTATCAGGCAGGCCGGGCGATGTGCCGTCTGGTCAATGCCACAACGGACGATCATGGCATCATCTGCGCTCCGAAGACCTCCGACGGTTCCATCAGCAATCTGGAACAGATCCGCGACGGGAGTCTGGAGATCGGCCTGGCACAGTCTGATTGGCAGTACCACGCCTACAAGGGCACTGCCAAGTTCGGCGCGGCCGGCCCCGACACCAATCTGCGCTCTCTGTTCGCCTTGCATGGCGAACCGTTTACGGTCGTGGCGCGCGCTGATTCCGGGATAGCAACATTCGACGATCTGCGCGGAAAACGCGTCAATCTTGGCAATCCGGGCTCGGGGCAGCATGCCACAATGGATGTGGTCATGGCCGCCAAGGGCTGGGACAAGAGAGTGTTCTCCCTGGCCAATGAACTGCCTGCGTCGCAGCAGGCAATGGCACTCTGCCAGAATCGCATCCAGGCCATGATCTATACCGTGGGCCACCCGAACCCCTCGGTTGCGCACGCCGCTTCTGCGTGCAACTCCCGAATCGTCGAGGTCAAGGGGCCGGAGATTGACCGTCTGGTCGACGACAATCAGTTCTATGCCTATACGGTGGTGCCCGGCGGGCTTTACGCGGGGAACCCGGAGGCGGTTACTACCTTCGGCGTCAAGGCCACGGTAGTGACATCCAGCGACCTCGATCCGGAAACCGCTTACCAGGTCGTCAAGGCAGTTTTCGAACAGCTTGAAAGGTTCCGGGCAATGCACCCGGCCTTTGCCAATCTGGACCCGGCGAAGATGGTCAGCGAGGGTCTGACGGCGCCTCTGCATGAGGGCGCGCGCCGTTACTACATCGAGCGTGGGTGGATCACCGAGTAGGCACGGTGTTCAAACTCAGCTGTCTGTTGCATCGGCTTTTCAGACAAGAAGATCAATTTCAGGAGGAAGCGCCATGACTAACGGTGTTTCGAAAGATGCGTCCGCGGACGACGAGAACCAAAAGCACGACGAACTGCAGGATCTGATTGCACAGTCCGACACCGGTGCGCGCACACCGCCGGGTGTTGCCGGCAAAATCATATTAACGACCGCCGCCCTGTGGTCGCTTTTTCAGCTCTGGATCGCATCGCCATTGCCGTTCATGGTGGAGTTCGGGGTATTCAACGATACCGAGACGCGATCGATTCATCTGGCATTTGCCATATTTCTCGCGTATCTGGCCTATCCGCCACGCAAGAATTCACCGCATCACTACATACCCGTCCAGGACTGGGTGCTGGCGCTGGTAGGCGCGTTCTGTGCAGGCTATATCTTCATATTCTACGAGCAGCTTGCGCAGAGGCCGGCGGCGCCGACGACCATCGATATTGCGGTCGCCTGTGTGGGCATGCTGCTGTTGTTGGAGGCAACCCGCCGTGCACTCGGGCCACCGCTGATGGTGGTTGCCGCGGTGTTTCTGATTTACACCTTTGCCGGCCCCTACATGCCTGCGCTTCTGGCGCACAAGGGTGAAGGCCTTGCCTCCGTGGCCAATCACCAGTGGATCAGCACCGAGGGCGTGTTCGGTATCGCGCTGGGGGTATCCACCAGTTTCGTATTTCTGTTCGTGCTTTTCGGGGCCATGCTCGACAAGGCGGGTGCCGGCAATTACTTCATCAAGGTGGCCTTCTCACTCATGGGCCACTTGCGCGGTGGTCCGGCGAAGGCCGCGGTGGTCTCTTCCGCGATGACCGGGCTTATATCCGGTTCCAGTATCGCCAACGTCGTAACCACGGGTACCTTCACGATACCCCTGATGAAGCGGGTCGGCTTTCCGGCGGAGAAGGCCGGCGCCGTAGAAGTCGCATCGAGTGTGAACGGCCAGATCATGCCCCCCGTCATGGGGGCTGCGGCCTTCCTGATGGTGGAATACGTCGGTATCTCCTATTTCGAAGTTATCAAGCATGCCTTCTTGCCTGCACTGATCTCGTATATCGCCCTCGTTTATATCGTGCACCTCGAGGCCATGAAAGCGAACATGCAGGGGCTGCCCCGCGCGGTTGAACCAAAGCCGTGGGTACAGCGCACAATTGGCATTTTGACGGGCTTCCTGCTGGTAGCCGGCCTGGCCTTTGCGGTCTACTACGGCGTCGGGTGGATGAAGCCTGTATTCGGTGATGCCGCGAGCTGGATAATCGCCGGGCTGCTGGCGGTGGTTTACGCGGCATTGATTGTTTTCGGTGCCCGTTTCCCCGAGCTGAAATTGGACGACCCGAACCAGCCTGTCACGAAGCTGCCGGAGCCCGGTCCGACGGTGAAATCCGGCCTGCACTTCATTCTGCCGGTGGTGGTACTTGTCTGGTGCCTGATGGTGGAGCGCCTGTCCCCCGGGCTGTCCGCCTTTTGGGCGGCGATGTTGCTGATCTTTATACTGGTGACCCAGCGGCCTCTCAAGGCGCTGGTTCGTAAGCAGGGTGATATCGGCCCCCAACTCATGGCGGGGCTGGTTGATCTGAGACAGGGCCTTATCGACGGCGCGCGCAACATGATCGGTATCGGCATCGCGACGGCAACCGCCGGCGTCATCGTCGGCGCCGTCTCGCAGACCGGTGTCGGAGCGGTGCTTGCGGACCTGGTAGAGGTTTTGTCATTCGGCAACATCTTGCTGATGCTGCTGCTGACCGCCGTGCTCAGCCTGATCCTCGGCATGGGCCTGCCGACCACGGCCAATTACATCGTCGTGTCTTCGCTGTTGGCGCCGGTCATCGTGACCCTGGGTACGGAAAGCGGCCTGATCGTCCCCTTGATCGCCGTGCACATGTTCGTGTTCTATTTCGGCATCATGGCGGACGTAACGCCTCCCGTCGGTCTGGCGTCTTTTGCGGCCGCTGCCATATCGGGCGGCGACCCGATCCGGACGGGTTTCGTGGCCTTTTTCTACAGCCTGCGAACCGCGGTTCTGCCGTTCCTGTTCATCTTTAACACGGACCTGCTACTGATCAATGTGGACTGGGCGCATGGGATTTTCATATTCATCGTGGCCACCATAGCGATACTGATATTTTCGGCGGCGACCCAGGGCTTCTTCATCGCCCGAAGTCGATTTTACGAATCTGCAGCGCTGCTGTTGATTGCATTCACGCTTTTCCGGCCCGGGTTCTGGATGGATATGCTGGTATCGCCCTACGAAGAGGCAGAGCCGACTGAGCTGGCACAGGTTGCGGGGGCGCTCGCTCCCGGTGAGCAACTGCGCCTGCGGGTTGCCGGCGTGGACGAGGTGGGGGCGCCAAGGGAGTTTGTGGCCTTGCTGACCCTGCCTGAGGGAGCCAGCGGTCCCGAGCGCCTGGAGGCAGCCGGCCTCAAGATGGTCGAGAAGGATGGTGCGCTGATCGTCGATAACGTGACGTTCGGCTCGGCCGCACAAAAGGCCGGTATGGATTGGGATCAGAAGATCCTGAAAGTGCGCGCACCCGCATCCCAGCCCTGGAAAGAGCTGATGTACGTGCCCGCCCTGATCCTGCTTGGGCTGATCATCGTGTTGCAGCGCAAACGCAGGGACGTCCATGAAACCGGCCAGGCCGAGGCATAGGGGAGAGCGATCATGTTCAAGGATATTTTATTACCCATCAATATCAGTGACCCGGTGACTTGGGAGAAACCCCTGGAGACCGCTATCTACCTGGCACGCAGCTGCGGAGCCAGGCTGCACGTGATGACCGTGGCGCCGAGTTTCGATTATCCGACGGTCGAGAGTTTCTTTCCGGTGGGCTTTGAGGAGAAGGCACGCGCGAAGCTGGGCGAGGAGCTTCATGCTTTCGTCGCCGAGCACGTACCGAAGGATATAACCTCACAATCCATCATTGCGGTCGGTTCGATCTATGAAGAGATTCTCAAAACGGTCGAAGAGGCCAGGTGCGACCTGATCGTCATGACCCGAAAGGGTGGTCCGCGTCGCCATTTCATGCTTGGGGGCAATACCGACAAGGTCGTCCACCACGCGCGAACCGCGGTTCTCGTGCTGGAATAGAACCAGAAGTTCACTTTGGCGCACAGGTCAGCATTGTGTGTTTCAAGAATCTCATGCAAGGCGGTCTGATGCCTGGCGTGTTTCGCCAGGTCCGCCTGATCACGGATCGCCAACTCAATACCCGAAGCGGGTGAGATAAAATGCCAGCGACGAAGAATGATCTATCGGTACTGAACCGCGTCAAAGACGCGATCAGGCTTGACCAGGAAAAACTGGACGACAATCTGGCCTGGTTGCATGCCGAGATGCATCGTTACTTCTTCAGCTTCAACACCGATGACGCCGAAGCGCTCACCCTGCTTGCAGTAAATCTTCACAGGATGGCCGAGTTTCGGCGCATCAACCTGGTCGACCGGGAAGAACGCAGCATGATCGCCCAGTTGGACGAGCCCGGGTCGCTTTACCGGGCATTGGGCGGTTTGCGAGAGAAAAATATCTCCTACGCGGAGATCACGACCTCCATGGCTTCGCTGCCCGGTATCACTGAGAAGCTGGAGGCATTGCGCTTCGACTACCAACGCAAGGAAGAAAAAGAGATCGCCGAGGGTGCCGGGGTGGTTGTTCCGTCCGATATCGTCGATGCGATCGCAGAAATCATGCCGCGCCTGTACCCGGAGTTTGACCAGGATGAGATGGGCGGAATCCTGGAGATGTTATGGCGCAACAACGAAGAGTATGTTCGGGTATCGCCGCCTGAGCGGGTTGCGCGAGTCATCTACCTGTACTGGAAAACCAGGTCTGACGACGGCGTGCATCTGGATGTAGAGCCCCTTCCGGACAGCGAGGGTATCGAGGAGTACCGGCTGATACTCGGAATAGGCAACCCACCCCATAAAGGCTTTCTGTTGCAGATCATCGAGGTGCTCAATCGTCTGGGCATGGAAGTCATGCGCATGTACTGTTTGACGGTCAGCGACGGTGTCTATCCCTATCTGCTTTCCACGTTCTATGTCCGGATTGCGGATGGTCAGCAGTTGACAAAGGGATCGAATCTTTACCCGCAGCTGCAACGAGAACTCTACAATATCCAGATCCTTGCCATGCACTCGCATAGTTATGAGGTGTTCGTCAGGGCCGGGCTGTCGAGTGGTACGGATGCGAGCCTGGTCGATGCCATGATCGGTTTCTGTCACACCAATCTTGCGCACAATCGCCCCGACACCTTCGATCTGGAAGGGATCATGCGGGCGTTCCACAACCACCCGGATATCAGTCTCAAGCTCGTCAGCCTGTTTCACGTTCGATTTGATCCGGAAGTCGCCGATAGGGACGTTTTGTATGCCGATACGCTTGAACAGACGGTGCGTGCGGTTGAGGAATACGATACCGGTCGGCGGTTCCTGGACGGGTTTCGCCGCACCATTTTCCGCTGTGCCGTCACCTTCATCCGCCACTGCCTCAAAACCAATTTCTTCGTTGCGGAAAAACATGCGCTGGCATTCCGGCTCGATCCGGCCTATCTGGATGATCTGAGCGAAGAGTTCACAACCGATCTGCCGAAGGATCGACCCTTCAGGATCACCTTCTTCGTCGGGCGGAACGGGTCCGGGTATCACATCGGCTTCTCCGACATCGCACGTGGAGGGTGGCGCACCCTGATAACCCAGGGTCGCGACGACTACATCACCAGCGCCAACACCATGTTCCGGGAGAACTATGTGCTTGCGCACACCCAGCACCTGAAAAACAAGGACATCTACGAAGGGGGCTCGAAGCTGGTGGCCATCCTGAATGCGAACCCGGGCGAGGGGGCGGCATTTGTCCGACAGCATCTCTATAAACTGCAGTTCGGATTCATCAACGCCTTTCTCGATCTCTACGTCACGAAAGAGGGCAAGGCCGCGGATGCGCGTGTGGTCGATTACTACGGTCAGGACGAACCTATCGAGCTCGGACCTGATGAGAACATGCATGATGAGATGGTGGAGCTGATTGCCGCGCAGGCTGTGAAGCGAGGCTATGTGCTGGGCAAAGGGGTTATATCCAGCAAAAAGGTCGGCATCAATCACAAGGAGTACGGTGTCACCTCGATCGGCGTGGTGCGTTTTTGCGAAGTGGCTATGAAAGAACAGGGTATAGACATGCACGCCCAGCCTTTCAGCGTGAAATTCACTGGCGGGCCCAACGGGGATGTTGCCGGCAACGCCATGAGGCTGCTGCTGGAGCGTTGTCCGCAGGTTCAAGTCAAAATGATTATCGATGGCAGCGGGGCGCTCTACGACCCGTTGGGTCTGGACAGGGACGCGCTGGCAAAGATCGTTCTGAAAGGGGATCTCGACGCCTATGACACCGCCGCACTGAATCCGGGAGGCTATCTGTTATACCGCAGAGAGACTCGCAGCGAGGGGATGCGAAAGTTGTACAGGAAGGTACTGCAGACAGAGGGCGGCATCGAAGAGATCTGGATGTCCAACGACGATTTCTATCGTGCCTACAATGGCCTTCTGTTCAAGGTGCCTGCCGATCTGTTCATCCCCGCCGGCGGGCGTCCGGAAACGATCGATGGCGAAAATTGCGAGAGATTTTTCGACGAGGCCGGAAATCCCTCGGCACGGGTGATCGTCGAAGGCGCGAATTCTTTTATCACGCCCGATGCCCGCAATGAGCTGCAGAAGAGAGGGGTGGTCATCATGCGTGATGCTTCGGCCAACAAGTGCGGTGTGATCTCCTCGTCTTACGAGATCCTGGCAAACCTGATGTTGAGCGACCAGGAGTTTCTTGAAAACAAGGCCGAGTATGTGGCCGATGTGGTATCCATCCTGAATCAGTTGGCGGAACAGGAGGCGGAACTCATACTCAGACGGCACCGCGAGGCCGGCGATACGATTTCATACACCGAAATCTCGAACCTGATAAGTCGCGAGATCAACACCAACTACGCACGCTTCTTTGAGTTTTTCGAGAAGCATTCCGAGCTCTGCCTGCAGCCGCAGTATGAAAATGCCATCCTTCATTCGATGCCGCAGATGATTCGTAACAGCGGCACTTACAAGCAACGGATAAAAAACATTCCGATCAAGATCAAGCACGCCATCATCGCCAATACATTGGCGTCTTCGATGGTGTATTCAGGTGACGATACTGCCGTATTCGCATCCATTGTAGAGGCGCAGTTAAAACGCTTTCCCAATTATCATTAGCGAACAGCGCGCGCACCGTGGGGAGAATATCGAGCAGTCAACACTGCGCAGCGGCACAATGCTCAATCACCATTCAGGCTGGCGCCGAATTTTTATTGGGTTTCCAACATTATTATGTACCGGGGATGTTATGAGTCGATTTGCAGTTGCAGGCATTCAGATGAAGGTTTCATCAGTCCAATCCAACGTCGAGATGATGAAGCTGAAGCTGGACATCACGATGAACCTCTACCCCTGGGTGCAGATGGTGGTGTTCAGTGAGCTTTGTGGCTATGGACCTTTGATGCACACCGCGCAGGCGTTTCCTGGTGCATTCGAGGCTGAAATGCAGGAGATGGCCCGCAAATACCAGATCTGGTTGCTACCGGGTTCTGTATTCGAAAAGCGGGGTGAAGAGACCTTCAACACCGCAACAGTGATCAATCCGCAGGGCGAGGTCGTTTCGCGCTACAGCAAAATGTTTCCCTTTTACCCATACGAAGAGGGTGTCTCTCCCGGGCACGACTACTGTATTTTCGACGTCCCTGATGTAGGCCGATTTGGGGTGTCCATCTGCTACGACATGTGGTTTCCGGAAACCGTCCGTACACTGACGGTAATGGGCGCGGAGGTAATTCTCCACCCAACCCTGACCGGGACCATCGATCGTGATACAGAGCTGTCTATCTGCCGTGCAATGGCAACCGTGAACCAATGCTATATGTTCGACGTCAATGGACTGGATGCGGGTGGTAGTGGCCGCTCGGTTGTTTGCGGCCCCGATGGGCGTGTCATGTATCAGGCACAGAATAACGAAGAGATCATGCCGATCGAGCTGGATCTGGACAACGTGCGTCGTAGTCGTCAGTTCGGTGTTCTTCGGCTGGGACAGCCACTCAAGAGCTTTCGTGATCACATGGGCGATTTCAGTATCTATTGGCCCGATGCGCAACATCCCTATCTGGATTCACTCGGTCCATTGATAAAACCGGGTCGAATGGACAAACTGGCGGAGTTAAAGCAGCGAGAAACTGAAATGCTGGAGCACCATGACCTGCAGACAACATACAAAGGAATGAATTGACCGGCAAATTGCAGTGCGCTTGGGCGTCCGGAGGCTTGATCCCTATCGCCGTGTGCATGTTTGACGGGCGTTGGTCCAGAAGCGAAAGCTGCAGCTGAGGGATGAGTCGCCGAATGTGGTGATCCAACAGACCGCACCCTCCGTTGGGACGGCGCGTTGCACCGAAGTCGCAGCGGTAGAAACGCTGGGAATAGGGATACTAGACTGTGCATACACATGGTACCGCTCTTTCGGAAGGATTACACATGTCTGACGATCTCAAAGAACAAGCGCTGCAGTATCATCGGTTGCCCGTGCCGGGCAAGATCTCGGTCACCCCGACTAAGATGCTGGCCACTCCGTTCGACCTCTCTCTGGCTTATTCCCCTGGCGTGGCGTATGCATGCAACGCGATTGTGGACGATCCCAATCAAGCCTCGTCTGTAACCAGCCGCGGCAACCTGGTGGCCGTCGTTAGCAATGGGACTGCAGTGCTGGGCCTCGGCGCGATAGGCCCCCTGGCCTCAAAGCCGGTAATGGAGGGAAAGGGGGTATTGTTCAAGAAATTTGCCGGTATCGATGTCTTTGACATCGAAATCGACGAACGGGATCCAGACATGCTGGTGGAGGTTATCGCCCGTTTGGAGCCCACCTTCGGCGGTATTAATCTGGAAGACATCAAGGCGCCCGAATGCTTCACGGTTGAGCGACGGTTGCGTGAGCGTATGAACATCCCGGTGTTTCACGACGATCAGCATGGTACAGCGATCATAGTTGCGGCCGCAGTGCTCAACGGGTTGCGGTTGGTCGAAAAACGTTTGGATGAGGTGAAGCTGGTGGCCTCGGGTGCGGGAGCGGCCGGTTTGTCCTGTCTGAATCAGTTGGTCAGGCTGGGTGTGAGAAAGGAAAACATCACTGTCTGCGACAAACTGGGGGTGGTGTACCAGGGGCGCAAGGAGGAGATGGATCCGATGAAGGCGGTATATGCACAGGATATACCGGAGCGGACCCTGGCACAGGTCATCCCCGGCGCCGACGTCTTCCTGGGGCTTTCCGCCCCCGGGGTTCTCACCCCTGAGATGGTAAAGAGCATGGCGGTAGATCCCCTTATCCTGGCACTGGCCAACCCTGATCCCGAGATCATGCCCAATGTGGCCAAGGCCGCGCGACCGGATGCCATCATCGCAACCGGTCGCTCCGACTTTCCCAATCAAGTCAATAATGTCCTCTGCTTTCCTTATCTTTTCCGTGGTGCCCTGGATGTGGGGGCCACCACCATAAACGAAGAGATGAAGATGGCTACGGTTCGGGCGCTGGCGGACATGACGATGCACCATGCCTCTGACAATGTGGCTGTCGCCTATGTCGGGGAAGAACTGAACTTCGGGCCGGAGTATCTGATACCCAAACCCTTCGACACCCGCCTGATGCTGGAACTGCCGGTCGCGGTGGCCCGCGCAGCCATGGAGAGCGGGGTGGCCACCCGTCCGATAAAAGACTTCCGCGCTTACCGGGAACAGCTCGAGAGGCACGTGTTTCGCACCGGCAGCGTCATGCGACCGGTGTTCGAACGATCCAAGGCCGATCCCAGACGGGTTATCTATGCAGAAGGCGAGGATGAGCGGGTGCTGCGCGCGGTTCAGGTGGTGGTGGACGAGGGCCTAGCCAAGCCGATATTGATCGGCCGCCGCGACCGGGTACTGGGCGCGATCGAAAAGCTTCGTCTTTCCATTCGGGTGGAGGAGCACTTCGAGCTCATCGACCCGTTTGACAACCCGCATTATGAGCGGTGCTGGCAGGCGTATCACGAGAAGTGCCGCAGGCGGGGCATCGACCCCAGCGTGGCACGCATTCGGGTCAATACACGGCCGACCGTACTGGCCGCCATTCTGCTTCACCTGGGTCATGCCGACGCAATGTTGTGCGGCACTGTCGGCCGTTACGACCGCCATCTCAAGTTCGTTCTGGACATATTGGGTAAGCGCAAAGGGGTGAAGACGGCAGCTGCCATGAACATGTTGATCACCTCCAAGGCAACCCTGTTCATCGCAGACACCAACGTGACCGAGAATCCTGATGCAGAACAGATCGCTGATATTGGCCTGCTGGCCGCAAACGCGGTAAGTCAGTTTGGCATGGAACCCAAGCTGGCGCTTCTCTCCCATACAAATTTCGGCTCCCGCAGAACAAAGCAGTCGCGGAAGATGGCAGAGGCCCTGAAGGCGATACGGAAACGGTCGCCGGAACTCGAAGCGGAGGGGGAAATGCAAGGGGATACCGCGCTGCTGGAAAGCCTGAGGGAGCGGGTGTTTCCAAATTCCCGACTCAAGGGTACCGCCAATCTGTTGATCATGCCCAATCTGGACGCCGCCAACATCTCGGTCAGTCTGCTCAAGGTTCTTGCATCCGAGGCAGTGGCGGTGGGGCCGATCATGCTGGGGCTGAGGAAGTCGGCACATATCTTGAACAAATCGTCTACCATGCGGCGGATCATCAATATGACCGCCGTGGCAGTGGTCGATGCCCAGTTGGAGGGTGTCGATCACGCCAGCGTGCCGCCCCCCGGTCGATAGGTGGTTTCAGCAGGGCCTGGAATGATCGGGTACGCAGCGCGGGCGCGGGCAGGTGTTTTCAACAGTCAACCATTCGAGGAGAGGGCATGGCCAGAGTTTCTTCCAGGGGCGATATCGTCGAGACCAGCGGTGAGCTGCCGACGGTCGGTGGCGCCGCGCCGCGCTTTGCGCTGCGCAAGGCGGATCTCAGCCCGGCCACGCTGGCCGACTACGCGGGCGTGCGCCTGGTGCTGAACATCTTTCCAAGCATCGACACTCCGACCTGTGCCAAGTCGGTGCGGCAGTTTAACGAGCGCGCTGCCGCAATGCCCAACACCAAGGTGCTGTGCATCTCGGCCGACCTCCCGTTTGCGCTGGGCCGGTTTTGCGGTGCGGAGGGGATTGAGAACGTCGAGACTGCTTCCGTCTACCGTTCGCCAGAGTTCGGCAGGGACTACGGCGTCTATATGGCGGAGGGGCGTCTCGGCGGCCTGCTGGCACGTGCCATCGTCGTGATTGACGAAAACGGCAAGGTCATCCACACCGAACTGGTGCCGGAGATCGCGCAGGAACCCGACTATGACGCCGCAGTGGCAGCGCTGTAATTGGCGACCCTTTCGACAGACTGTAAACCCGCAAATTCCAGTGCGCTCAAGCGTCCGGCGGCTCGATCTTCACCGGCGTGCGCATGACAATCTCGCGATGCGGGTAAGGGATCTCGATGCGGTGCTCTTTGAGTTTGTCCCACAAGGCCAGAAGCACTTTTCCCCGAATATTCGTCAGGCCGTTCTGAGGGTCGTTGATCCAGAAGCGAAGAATGAAGCTGAGGGACGAGTCGCCGAATGCGGTCATCCAGCACACTGGAGCCTTCGCCGGTACAACGCGCTCCACGGAGGCCGCAGCTTCGATGGCCAGCGCGCTTACCTGGTGGGCATCGGAGTCGTAGGACACGCCGAATTCGACGTCGAGTCGGACCAACTCGTCGGAGAAAGACCAGTTGATGACTTCGCGCGTAATAAAGTCTTCGTTCGGGATGAGGTATTCGCGCCCGTCACGGGTGATGACGGAAACGAATCGCGCCCGTAGCTCGCGGATCCAGCCGAAGGTTTCGCCCAGGGAGATGGTGTCGCCGGGTTTGATCGATCGGTCGAGCAGAATGATGATGCCGGAGATCAGGTTGGACGCGACCGCGCGCAGGCCAAAACCAATACCGACGCCGACCGCGCCGGAAAACACCGTAAAGGCCGTAAGATCAATACCCAGGCTTGACAGCGCGACCACCGCCGCGACCGCGATCAACATGATCTTCAGGAGCTTACCGATAAGCACGCGCAGCGAGGGTGTGAGCTCTTCGGAACGCTGAACCCGGTTGTCGAGAAAGCTCCCGAGCGAAATGGCGAGCCAGAGAGTGAGGCTCATCATCACGGCGGCCTTTAGAACCAGCAGCACCGATATCCGCAACTGGCCTGCAGAAAAGCCG
>Ga0316196_10000303_pt1 | contig 18048 bp, 18 predicted proteins | sample Eddsed2cm_MG_FD_204938 | JGI IMG/M metagenome (GOLD analysis project Ga0316196, IMG submission 204938) | Coastal sediment microbial communities from Maine, United States - Eddy sediment 2 cm | ecosystem: Environmental > Aquatic > Marine > Coastal > Sediment | place: USA: Maine | collected... | reverse complement strand
GGCATACTTTAAACGGACCTTTTCCGCTTTGATAACATTTAAATAAAGATTATTTGCTATAGTATACACATAAGACTTTGCTTTTTCAGGACTTACTTTAGCACAATTCTCCCATAGTTTAACAAAAGCTTCCTGAACTACATCATACGCTTTCTCTTCGTTTCCGAATTTATAATATATATAGTTAAAAACCGTTTTGGAATTGGTTTTGAAAAGGCTGCTGAACACTTCCTCTTCACATACATTGTCCATAATTTTTAAAGTTCTTACAAATGGTTCTATTCCAAAGATATTTTAAAAAAAATTAAAAATGGAGTAGGGTATTTCAAATTCTAATTGTTTTAAAGTTGTACGAACAACAAAAAAATCCAAATCGTTATGAAAAAGTTTTTTAAATATTCATTGCAAACCCTACTTCTTGTAATGGCATTTTCATTTAATGCCTGTCAGGAAGCATTTGAAGAATTACCGCAACCAGATGAACAGCAGACTATAATTGCTAGTTCCTCTACAGCGAAGCTTATAGAAAATACTGCTTCCAATGACGGCTCCTTCGATAATATTGTAGATGGTGCAAGCTGTTTCGCTCTTGAATTTCCATATACCGTCAAGGCAAATGGAGTTACGATTACCATTGAATCTGAAGAAGGACTGCGCTTAATTGAAGAAATATTTGACGAATTAGAAGGTGATGAAGATATTCTTGAGATTATTTTCCCAATAGTTATTAAGCTTGCTGATTTTACCGTTATGGAAATTGAGGGTATAGATCAATTACGCGATTTAGCCAAGGACTGTATTGAAGGCGGACAGGATGATGACATAGAATGTATAGATTTTGTATACCCAATTACCATATACACTTTTGATCTCAATGAGGTTGAAACAGGTTCAGTTACTGTAGAGTCTGATAAAGACCTTAGAACATTTTTTGCCGGCCTGGACGAAAATGACCTGATCGGAATCGACTTTCCAATAGCCATGGAGCTTTACGATGGTACAAAGATTGAAGTGCGGAGTAATGCTGAACTGGCCAATGCACTTGAAATGGCTAAAGATGCATGTGATGAGGATGACGATAATGATTATAACGATGATGACTTTACTCAGGCGCGTTTGGAAAATCTATTGTTAGAATGTCCATGGTTGATTCATGAGGTGGAAAGAGATGAAGTAAATCAGACAGATCAGTACTTTGAATACTTAATGAATTTTACTGAAGATGGTGGTGTTACGGTTAAAGATAGAATGGGTAACAACATAATGGGAACCTGGAGTACACGGGTTACAGATTATGGGGTACTTCTTAAACTTGAGTTTGATGTATTGGTCGATTTTAACCTTGAATGGTTCGTATACGAACTAGGAGAAGGTAAGATTAAACTCTATGCCGAAGGTGGAAACAGGATTATAATGAATATAGCTTGTGATCTTTTTAATACCGAGCCTACTACCTTAAGAGAGATCCTGAAAGAATGCAGCTGGGTTATAAAAAAGGTAAAAAACCAGGGTGAGGAAATTGACAGATTACTGGGTTATGAGTTTAACTTTTTACCAGAAGGTGTAATAACACTTGGTAACGGCGAAAACATATCTGAAGGGACATGGGAAATTACCACAAATGAACAAGGAAGGCTTGTGATGGCAATTACCATGGGATCAGAACCAGGAGTAAGTTTTGAATGGCCATTAGCTGACCTGAGAAATGACAGATTGAAGTTTGAAGTTGAAGATATAGGTTATGAATTGGTATTGCAGAGAGTTTGTGATGACAATAATAATGATGGTGATGTTCTTGAGATCAGAAACTTTATGATGGGCGGTGACTGGGTGGTTACCCTTTATGAAGACGGTGATATGATTGAAACGGGAAATTATGCCGGATATACCTTCAATTTCATGGCGAATCATCTAATAACTTCAACACTTTCAGAAACGGGTGTCTCGTATCCGGGTCTGTGGCGAGTGCTTAGAAATAGCGATGATGAACTTAAAGTATACCTGAACTTCGGCGATGTAGATCCTCTTGCTGAGCTTACAGAAGATTGGGAATTGGTTTCTATTACAAATACTCAAATAGTACTTAAGGATGTTAGCGGTGATAATGCCGGTATAGCTGAAAAAGTGAGTAAGTTGGTTTTTGAAAGACAATAGACAAATCCTTAACGGGAAAAATATTTAAAATACCTTATTTGCCCCCCTATTTTGCTGAAAAGGGTAACTTCTAACTGAAGTTACCCTTTTCTCTTTTATATTTCTTTCTTCAGTCTTCCATCATCCCATTGTTATTATTAAATTTGCACTTCGCCATAATTGACATAAAAAGATGTTTGATAATTTAAGTGATAAGCTGGATAAAGCATTACATGTCCTGAAAGGGCATGGACAGATTACCGAAATTAATGTTGCAGAGACCACCAAAGAAGTAAGAAGGGCTCTCCTGGATGCTGATGTTAATTTTAAAATTGCCAAGGAATTTACGAATAGAGTAAAAGAAAAGGCCTTAGGTCAGAATGTTTTAACAAGCTTGCAACCTGGGCAGTTGATGGTCAAAATTGTTAAGGATGAACTTACCCAATTAATGGGTGGGGATGCAGAAGGCATTAATCTTTCCGGTAATCCATCAGTTATACTTATGGCAGGTCTTCAGGGATCTGGTAAGACAACCTTTTCCGGCAAACTTGCGAATTATCTAAAACAGAAAAAATCTAAAAACCCTTTATTAGTAGCCTGTGATGTTTACAGGCCTGCGGCCATTGATCAGCTGCACATTGTAGGAGATCAGATAGGAGTGGAGGTGTTTTCAGATAAGGAAAATTCGGACCCGATAGCCCTTGCAAAGGCCGGAATGGCGCATGCTAAAAGTAATGGCTTCAATGTTGTAATTATTGATACCGCAGGACGGTTGGCCGTAGATGAGCAGATGATGACTGAAATTGCCAACATCCGCGATGCCGTAGATCCGCAGGAAACCCTCTTTGTGGTTGATTCCATGACAGGTCAGGATGCGGTGAATACAGCAAAGGCATTTAATGATGTGCTAAATTTTGATGGTGTTATTCTAACCAAACTGGATGGAGACACACGTGGTGGTGCGGCTATTTCTATAAAATCTGTAGTTGATAAACCCATTAAATTTATTGGTACAGGGGAGAAAATGGATGCCATAGATGTCTTCCACCCGGCGCGTATGGCCGATCGAATACTGGGAATGGGTGATGTTATTTCTTTGGTAGAAAGAGCCCAGGAGCAATTTGATGAGGAAGAAGCTCGTAAAATTCAGAAAAAAATTGCCAAGAATAAGTTTGGTTTTGATGATTTCCTCAAACAGATACAACAGATCAAGAAGATGGGTAGCATGAAGGATCTTATGGGGATGATACCAGGTGCAGGTAAGGCCCTAAAAGGAATGGATATAGATGATGATGCATTTAAACATGTTGAAGCCATTATTCACTCAATGACTCCTGATGAAAGATCCAATCCATCTAAACTTGATGCCAACAGGAAAAAGAGAATCGCCAAAGGCAGTGGTCGAACTATACAGGAAGTAAATCAATTGCTGAAGCAATTTGACCAAATGAGTAAAATGATGAAAATGATGCAAGGTGGTGGTGGCAAAAAAATGATGCAGATGATGCAGAATATGAAATAACAGGTTTAAACCAATAACTATTAAGTAAATGACCCTTCTCAACGGAAAAGAAATTGCAAATCAAATTAAAGACGAAATTGCCGCTGAGGTAGGCGAAATTAAATTACGGGGGGAAAAAGTGCCCCATTTAGCTGCGGTACTTGTTGGAAATGACGGTGCCAGCCTCACCTATGTGGGAAGCAAGGTACGCTCCTGTAATCGTATAGGTTTTGAATCTACTCTTAAACATTTACCTGAAGACACTTCAGAAGAGGAATTATTAAAGCTGGTAAATGAACTCAATAACGATCCGGAAATAGATGGCTATATAGTGCAATTGCCTTTGCCTAAACACATTGATGAACAAAAAGTGTTAATGGCAGTAGATCCCGATAAGGATGTAGATGGTTTTCATCCCGCAAATTTTGGTAAAATGGCCCTGGATATGGAATCCTTTATACCGGCTACTCCATTTGGTATCATGGAATTATTAAAAAGGTATGAGGTCGCTGTTGAGGGGAAACATGCCGTTATTATCGGTCGCAGCCATATTGTTGGCAGGCCTATTAGTATATTGCTTAGCCAGAAAGGTAAATTTGCGAATGCCACAGTAACCTTAACCCATAGCAGGACTAAAGATATTAAGGCCTTAACCTTACAGGCAGATATTATCGTTTCTGCCCTGGGAGTACCTGGTTTTCTAACTGAAGATATGGTACGTGAAGGAGCGGTAATTATTGATGTTGGCATCACCAGGGTTCCAGATGAGAGCAAGGAGAGAGGTTATTATATAACAGGTGATGTTGATTTTGAGGCTGTTAGTAAAAAAGCATCTTATATTACACCCGTTCCCGGCGGAGTGGGGCCTATGACTATTGCAATGCTTCTGCAAAATACACTCCTGGCCCGTAAAAGGCGTACTCAAAAAAAATAATAAAAATTCTTTTATTCTGGCCAGAATAATGGGAAGAGAAATTTGATGATTTAAGGGAAATGAGTACCTTTTGTCGCAAATCCAACTTCTATGTTCAAACCTGTTTTTTTTCTTAGTTTTCTAATTATTTGCTTGTCGGGATGTCAATCGGCTGAAGAAAAAACATCCGATATCGCTATTAAAGTTTCATTCTCTGATAATGTCAGTTCCAGGGCACAAGATGGTCGATTATTGCTTATGCTATCTACAAATGATGAAGATGAACCGCGTTTCCAGATAAATAGCGGACTTAAGACTCAAGTGGTATTTGGGATGAATGTAGACGGAATGGCACCAAATGTGGAACAGACTTTTGATGCTTCAAACTTTGGATTTCCTTACACTAGTTTAGCAGAATTACCAGCGGGTGAATATTGGGTACAGGCCTTATTACATACCTATGAAACATTTAATTTAAGTACTGGTCATACGGTAAAATTACCCATGGATAATGGAGAAGGGCAGAAATGGAACAGGTCTCCCGGTAATTTATACAGCAAACCATTTAAAGTTACCATCCCGGAAAATGGAGATCTGGAAATAGCGGTAGTTATGGATCAGGTAATTCCACCCATTGAAGAACCTGAAGATACAGAATGGATTAAACACATTAAGATGCGTTCCGAAAAACTTTCAGAGTTTTGGGGAAGGGATATCTATTTAGGTGCTCATATCCTGCTTCCAAAGGGTTTTGATGAGCATCCGGAAGCAAAGTATCCGCTTATGATATTCCACGGACATTTTCCAAATGATTTTGGGGGATTCAGAACTGTTCCGCCAGATCCAAACCTTGAACCGGATTATGCGGAGCGCTTTAAGGTTTCAGGTTATAATATCATGCAGCAACAAGAAGCCTACGATTTTTATAAAAGATGGAACGAACCCGATTTTCCGAGGTTCCTGGTCATTGAAATACAACATCCAACTCCTTACTATGACGATTCATATGCCGTGAATTCTGCAAGCCAGGGTCCTTATGGCGACGCCATTACCCATGAGCTCATTCCATATATTGAAAAAGAGTTTCGGGGCTTAGGCGAAGGCTGGTCACGTTTTTTATACGGAGGATCTACTGGTGGCTGGGAAGCGCTGGCGGTTCAGGTTAAGTATCCGGAAGAATATAACGGGTGTTTTGCTGCTTGTCCGGATCCAATTGATTTTAGTGCCTATGTCCTTACAAATATATATGAAGATGAAAATGCATATTATTACAAGAGTGACCATAAAATGCTGGAAGTACCTGCCCATAGAGACTATTTAGGTCAGATTCAGTCTACTGTACGTGACGAGAATCATCTGGAATTGGTTTTGGGAGATAAATCGCGCTCCGGTCAACAATGGGATATTTGGGAAGCCACTTATTCCCCTCAGGGAAAAGAGGGATATCCTGAGCGTATATGGGATAAAAAAAGCGGAATAATAAATCCTGAAGTGGCAAATTACTGGAAAGAGAATTATGACCTCCGCCATATTCTGGAGAGAGACTGGGATAAACTGGGTGAGAAGTTAAAAGGTAAAATTAATATTTACTGTGGGGATATGGATAACTATTATTTAAACAACGCGGTTTATAAAATGGAGGAATTCCTCGAAAACACCTCCGATCCTTATTACGATGGGGAAGTCTTATATGGTGACAGGGCAGAACATTGCTGGAATGGGGACCCAAAGGAACCCAACCATATTTCAAGGTTAAGGTATAACAGCATGTATGTTCCTAAGATCATGAAAAGAATTGCAGAAAGCGCTCCCCCTGGAGCTGATCTTAAAAGCTGGAGGTATAAATGATATAAAGTTTAAAAACACTATTAAAAGCCTTAAGAATCATTATGAATACTAGAAAATTTGGAAGAATAAACTGGACAGTTAGTGAGATTGGTTACGGAATGTGGGGAATGGGAGGATGGACTGAATCTGATGATATCCTTTCTGCAAAATCTTTGGATCTTGCCGTTGAACATGGAGTTAACTTTTTTGACACCGCATGGGGATATGGAGAGGGGCATAGTGAAAAACTGCTTGGTCAGCTCCTTCGCCGACATCAAAACACCAAACTTTATACAGCAAGTAAAATACCGCCAAAAAACTTTAAATGGCCGGCAAAACCCGGGTATTCATTTGAAGAATCATATCCAACAGAACACGTTTTTGACTATACTCATAAAACACTGAAAAATTTGGGATTAGAACAGATAGACCTTATGCAGTTTCACACATGGGATGATGGTTGGACAGACAGGGAAGAGTGGAAAAGAGCGGTGGAGGATTTAAAAAAACAGGGTAAAATTGCGGCTATGGGAATAAGTGTAAACAGATGGGAGCCGGAGAATGGAATAGAGGCTTTAAAAACCGGATTGATTGATGCAGTACAGGTGATTTATAATATTTTTGACCAGGCTCCGGAGGATGTCTTATTTCCCTTATGTAAAGACCTTGATATAGCTGTGATTGCAAGGGTCCCCTTTGACGAGGGCACCTTAACAGGCAATATTACCAGGGAAACTACCTTTCCTGAAGGCGACTGGCGTGGAACCTATTTTGTGCCTGAAAATTTAAATGCCAGCGCAGACAAGGCAGATTTACTGCGGCCGCTCATTCCTGAAGGTATGAGCATGGCCGAAATGGCATTGCGATTTATTTTAATGAATTCTGATGTGAGCACTATTATACCTGGTATGCGAAAGCAAAGAAATGTATTGTCCAATGTTGGAACCAGTGATGGGATTGGACTGCCAAAAGAACTTTACGAAGAACTAAGAAAGCACAGATGGGACAGAATACCCACGGCATGGTCACAATAAAAAGATTGGAGATGGATAAAAAGAAATTTACCAGCCAGATACTGGCCGCCATTTTTTTCTACACGCTATTTTCTGTGATTTTAGGAAAAGACTATTCTATGGATGCCATTTTTAATGAATTTAAAGGGGGCGTAGTCTTTGGGGTTATATACGCGCTCATCATCTGGTTATGGTACAAGTATAAAAAAAAGCAATAGGAAAGCAGGCCTATTTAGCAAACAATTGCCCCATATCTTTAAATGCCTTAAACTCCAGAGCATTACCTGCGGGGTCTAAAAAAAACATGGTGGCTTGTTCTCCAACCTGGCCTTCAAAACGTATGTAAGGTTCAATAATAAACTGTATTCCCTTAGCTTCTAATTCTTTGGCAAAAGTTTGAAAAGTATCCCAGGGTAATACCACCCCGTAATGAGGTACCGGAACATCTTTACCATCCACCGGATTAGAATGTAACGCATCTTTAGACTTTGGCTTGAAATGAATTACTAACTGATGTCCAAAAAGATTAAAGTCAACCCAATGATCGCTGCTGCGGCCCTCCTCGCAATTAAGGACTTCTCTGTAAAAAGTTCGGCATTCGTCCAGGTTATGAACAGGAATCGCGATGTGAAATGGTGAAATAGTAGCCATAGGAAGTGATTTAAGCGGTAAAATTAGCCCTTTTCTTTGATTTCAAAAAATCTATAATTTGTTTATTTACATTGTCCTGATGCATGGAATGACCTAATCCACGGGTACTGATTAGTTTACTGTTCTTCCAGTTAGCATATACTTTTTCTGAGTTATGATATGGAGTTATCGGATCCTCTATATCATGTACTAGCAATCCTTCAATTTGAATCTTTTGCACAAATTGGGAAATAGAAAAATCTTGAATTTCAAATCCAAAATGTGCCTGAAAATAATCGTCCAGGGCGGAAAGTACCTTGTTGTTGAAACCTAACAGATTTTGATAGTACTCCATAAGTTCAGAAAGTTCAGATGGGGAGCCGATGGTTACGATCTTTTGAATGGAATTATGTGGATAAATGTATTGGTGATACAAGGCTGTCATACCTCCAACGGAATGCCCAATTATAAAAGTGGGTTTATAATGTTTTACGATATGTTGCGCACATTCCGCATATAACGGGACATTGAATATTCCACCCGATGAATTCCCGTGGGCAGGTGCATCAAACGCAACTATAGCAAAATTTTCGTCACTCAGAAAACTTATCAGGTTACGCCAGCGAAATGAATTACTCTCCCAACCATGAAGCAATAAAACGGTTTCTTTAGTTCCTGCCCAGGAATAAGTTTGTATTTGTTTACCGCCCACTTCAATCATTATATCCTCGGCTTTTTTTAAAAAGGAGGCTTGTAAGGGAAGCACTTTGCCTTTTCGGGGTGAACTAAATAGGGTAAATGCTTTTTCTCCTACCAGTTTTTTTGAGAAAAGAGCAAGGATATTAAAATAGGCGCCATAAGATAGGGCAAGAAGGCGATTTATTACTTTTTTCATTTTTAGTATCAAATTAACCGGATGGGTGGAAAAATACTGCGATACCCTTATTGCTAACCTGGCCAATTATCAAAATTTTTGGCGTTTAGATAATATTCAATACAATAACTATTATTTAATATCCAGGATAAGGAAACACGGGTAAATATTAATCCCAACCAATCATCAAATATTTGATTTTCGCATCATCGGGTATTTGCACCTCTTCAATATTAATACTGGTATCATAGCGCAGACTTGCAGGTAATTCTTCTTTATCTATGGTGAAATACACATCGCTATTCTCAATAAATATAATTACGTTATTTAAGGAGGTTACTATTTTCTTTATGACGCATTTATCTTTAATTTCCTTAAAAGTGCTTTGTAGCCCAATTCCTTTTTCTGTTTTAAATCTGGGGTCTAATACACGTATTATCCCAATTTTTGGAATACTATCCCCATTTGGGGTTAAGGTCAGCAAGTGCTGTCCCCCTTTTTCAAAGACTTTTATAGTGTTAGCATTGGATACTAAAGTGGGCAGCGATGTATCCCTGACTATTGAATCATTGCTATAAATAGTTTCCAGATCACTTACAGGACTTGTTCGCATTAGTTTTCCAACTTGCAAATTGTTAATCAAAAAGTCCGGATCCCTTTCATTTTTACAATTTATTAAGATCAGTGCTATCACTAAAACAGATGTAAGTTGAAGTTTTTTCATATTTTACTATCGCATAACTTTTTTTAAAACGCCCAGAACCCCACGAATGAAGGTTGCACTGGTCAATACTTTTATAATTGGATTTTGACGTGTGCTTCTCCGGGTTGTTGTTCTTCTAGTGGATGTTCTTCGGGTTTGATATTCTTTTTCTTTTTCTGCCTCTTTTTCTGCTTCTTTTTCTGCCCTTTCTATTTTTTCATTTAAGATCTCATAGGCACTTTCTCTATCAATAACATCATTGTATTTTTTTACCAGTTTCGATTGATTAATTACTGAATCTAATTCACCATCAGATAAAATATCCATTCGACTCATAGGGGCACGTAACATTGTAGCTGCAAGGGGGGTGGGCCTTCCTTTTTCATCTAAAGCGGTAATAAGCGCCTCCCCGATGCCAAGTGAAGTTAGTACCTCTTTGGTGTCATAATATGCTGAGATAGGATAATTCTCTGCCGTTAGTTTAATGGCCTTGCGATCTCTTGCGGTAAATGCTCTCAGTGCATGTTGTACTTTCAGGCCTAATTGAGCGAGCACTGCATTAGGCACATCTGTAGGATTTTGTGTAACAAAATAAAGCCCAATACCTTTAGAACGAATTAGTTTTACAATACTTTCAATCTGGTCCAATAAGGCATCTGAAGCTTCTTTAAAAATTAAATGAGCCTCGTCTATAAAGAAAATCAGTTCGGGTCTGTCACTGTCTCCCTGTTCCGGGAATGTGGAATATATTTCAGCTAATAAACTCAGCATAAATGTGCTGAATAATTTAGGTCTGTCCTGTATATCTGTTAAGCGAACAATATTTATATAACCTCTTCCATTTTCATCAATACGCGTAAGGTCTTCCACGTCAAAGGATTTCTCGCCAAAAAACAAATCGGCACCCTGTTGTTCCAATTCTATAATTTTCCTTAGTATAGTTCCTGTTGAGCTTGTTGAAATTCTTCCATATTCCTTTGCAAACTCTTTTTTGCCAGTGCCTGTAGCGTATTGCAAAACCTTTTTGAAGTCTTTCAGATCTAATAAAGGCAGTTTGTTATCATCACAATATTTAAAAATAACAGCTACAATTCCTTCCTGCGTTTCAGATAAATCCAGGATACGGGAAAGTAAAATAGGCCCAAATTCAGAAACTGTCGCTCGGAGTTTTACACCATCTTGTTCTGAAAGAGATAGAATTTCAACCGGAAAGCTTTTGGGTTCAAAAGGCAATCCAATCTTCTCATGCCTTTCATCTATTTTAGGATGTCCGGGGCTTGGCTGCGCTATCCCGCTGAGGTCGCCCTTTAAATCCATCAAAAGTACCGGTATTCCTTTATCAGACAGATTTTCCGCAATTACCTGCAGTGTTTTCGTTTTCCCTGTTCCGGTAGCACCAGCTATGAGTCCATGTCTGTTCAAGGTCTTTAAAGGAATTTTTACGTGGGCCCCGGTAACTGTTTCTCCATCTAACATCGCCGCACCCATTGTTATAAAATCGCCCTTTGTCGTATACCCCTTTTCTATATGTGCATAGAATTCTTCTTTGGTACCCATTTGGTATATTTTTTGATAAAAATAGGGTAATTTTAACCAACAATAAAACCAAAATCGAATGAAAAAATATTTACAATTAATTACTATTCTCTCTTTAGTTTGGTGTTCGGCGGTAAGTGGGCAGGAAGATTCAGGTATTACTTTTCACCAATCTCATGAAGAAAAGAAACGGAGTGCACCATATAGTGATGCAGTGGAATCCGGAAATCTTTTTTTTCTAGCCGGTCAAATAGGAATGGACCATTCTACAAGAACTATGGTTGTGCCCGGAATTAAAACGGAAACCGAACAGGCAATTAAGAATATACAGGCAGTATTAGAGCATCATGGACTAACTTTAAACAATGTTGTTAAATGCACGGTAATATTGAGTACTATGGATGATTTCTCGGCATTTAATGAAGTTTATTCCAAATATTTTATAAAGAAACCTGCACGAACAACTTTTGCCGCCAGCGGCCTGGCCAGAAATGCGAAGGTCGAGATAGATGTAATAGCCGTTAAAAATTGAATTTATTCCGGAAATTACACTCAAAATACCATCTTGTATATGTTATCTTTGCGGGATGATGAATAAGGAGGTTTTAGAATTGGTAAACACAGGGGTAATGCTCCCTCTCATGGAAGAATTCTATACTATTCAGGGAGAAGGCTTTCACAAAGGTACTGCTGCTTACTTTATACGTGTTGGAGGTTGTGATGTAGGTTGCCATTGGTGTGATGTAAAAGAAAGCTGGAATGCCGAAACCCATCCGCCAACTGCAATAGAAAGCATTGTTCATAATGCTGCACGTTTTTCTGATACCATAGTTGTAACCGGTGGGGAACCCTTAATGTGGGATATGGGGCCTTTAACTGAAGCCTTGAAAAATAAAGGACTCAATACACATATAGAAACTTCAGGAGCGTACCCCTTGTCGGGTAATTGGGACTGGATATGTTTGTCGCCTAAAAAAAACAAGCTGCCGGTAGACCCAATTTACGATCAGGCTCACGAGTTAAAAGTAATTGTCTACAATAGGAATGATCTGGTTTTTGCAGAAGAGCAGGCAAAAAAGGTAGGCAAAAGCTGTATTTTGTATTTGCAACCAGAGTGGAGTGTAAGGGATAAGGTAACTCCTGTGATTGTAGATTATGTAATGAAAAATCCAAAATGGAAAGTATCCTTACAAACCCATAAATATCTTAATATTCCCTAAGTTTTAAGATATACTAAGGATAACGGCCTTTAGCCGGCTTAGCAAATACTAAAAAATTAAGCTAAAACTTATAAAGAGAAGGGAATTATCTTCCCCCGTTATTTTGAAGATCAAGGATACACTCAGCATCCAAAGTGGGAACCGCTGCACCTTTGGAGATTTTGCTTTTTTCTAAAATACTCATCATACCTCCACCAAATTGCAATTCGCCTCGCATAAGGCATCCCTCTACATCGCAATGATTTTCAAAATCTGGGTCCTCATGATTATTCACCATTTCAGATCCAAGATCAACAAGACCAAAAAGATGTCCAAATTCATGGTTAAGGGTAGACGTTTCCACATCAGTAACTGTAATAAGTGAGCTCTGATTTGCGAGTTTACGCACCACACCTTCATGGATAACCATTGAAGTGTTTCTATAAACGGCACCAAGAGTTACAATGCCTTCATCTTCATTATCGGAATCAGACGGAGCATCAGCAAAATAAATATAAATAGCAATTGTCTCGCCATCATTATATTCTGTCCTGTTCTCACTTTCAAGATCGGCTATCTCCTGTAATGTTAGCGTTTCTTCGTTAGGCGAAGGCAATTGCCGGTATATTACCTGAATGTTTTCCTTAAAAGTCCGATTTCTAAGATAGACTTCAAAATTATTCATGGTCTCCGTTGTAGGCCTGAAACCATCAACATAGGCGGCTTCTATTAACAATGTTGTGAATTTGGTATTGGAGAGAATATCATTGGCAGAAGCTCCGGTGGCCAGTAAATTGGCTGATTTGTCAATGCCAGCGGTTGGCGTATCGTCACTGTCTTTTGAACAATTTAAGAATATACCAATGGTCAGCAATATAATTAGTATTCGAAATTTTTTCATAGCAAATTTAATTTTCCTTCAGGACAAAATTACGTATAAAATACAACGTTAATTTCAAGTTTCTATTATGGTTGTGTTCCAAGCCTGGCTAAATAGTCGTAATGGGTACCTTCACAAAGAAGCTCACAGCTCAAATTTTGTTGTTCAGTAACCTGCTGAAGCCGCTTATAATCTATATACAACCAATTAAAAGGGACGCTTTTTAACCCCTTGTACTCCATTGTAAATTGAACTTCACCATAGTATTTTCCATTATCCGGGATCCAGTAACCACCATCATCATCTACTTCAAACATGTAAATTATATCACTGGAATCCACCAAAATCTGACCTCCGGGATTCAATAATCCTTTTAAATGACCTAATAAACGGGCTAACTCATTTAACGACCCCGCTATTCCTACCCCATTCATCAACAGAAGAATAGTATCAAATTTCATACCAGAGTAATCATAAATATTTGAGTGTATGACATTGTTTACTCCCCTTGACTTTGCTGTGATTACAGCCCCTTCAGATTCATCAAGGCCGGTAACTTCAACACCTTTATTTTGCAAATAGAGACTGTGGCTGCCAGACCCACATCCCACATCCAATACGGTTCCCCGGCAGAGATCTAAAGCTTTTTGTTCTATCAAGGGCATAGCCTCATAATCCCGGAATAAATAAGGCAGCGGAAGTATGTCTTTCTCGTCCAGCGAGGAGTAAGTTATAATATCTTCAGAATAATTGCCATTCTGAAAATCAATCAGAGCCCTGCCAAAAATATCCCTGGTCATTTAAATTTGTAATTTTACCTGCAAAAGTGAACTTTTTGAGTGGAAAGTAAAAAAAAAACTCAACGAATTAATCTATGGAATTTACAGAGCCTGATGGAAGAACAACTTAAAAACTTACCCTTAAGGGCAAAAGAAAAGCAAACGGAAAACAAAAGGTTCTTTGCGAAACTCAAAAAGAGGCCTCCGCGTAATTTGGACTATATCATGCAGGAGTTACACCAGGCAGAATTTAAAAAAACAAACTGCCTGGATTGTGCTAATTGTTGTAAGACTACCGGACCACTTTTTACAAATACAGATATTGTCCGAATAGCTAAAAGCCTTAAGCAAAAACCTCAAAAATTCATAGATACTTATTTAAGAATTGATGAAGACAATGATTTTGTACTTAAACAAGTTCCTTGTGCATTTCTTGGTGAGGATAACTATTGTTCAATTTATGCTGTAAGACCAAAAGCCTGTCAGGAATTTCCCCATACCGATAGGAAAAAATTTCAACAGATTACAAATCTTACACTTAAAAATGTAGCCATATGTCCGGCTGCGTATAACATTGTGGAAGACATGAAAAGGAGAATTAAGATGTAGGCAAATACCAGAATAGTTCGTTTTACAAGACTGTTTTCCCGAAAAAAATTAATCTGAAAATAAGTAACTTTACATTTATGGAGGTTTTATTAAACTATTTTGAAAACATTCCGTCTTCGCACAGGAGTCTTATTCTGGTTTTAGGAATAACCTTTTTTTGGCTTCTTGAAGGTGCATTGCCGCTTTTTAATTTCAAGTATAAGAAATGGAGGCATGCTCTTCCTAATTTCTTCTTTACACTTACCACAATTGTTATCAATTTTGCGCTGGCCTTTTTGCTGTTGAATTCTAGCGATTGGGTCACTGCTAATAAATTCGGTATTATAAATTGGTTGCCTGAAATTCCTTTATGGCTCTATGTCATTTTAGGCGTTTTACTCCTGGATTTTTTTGGGGCCTATCTGGCACATTATGTTGAACACAAGGTGAAACCCCTATGGATGATTCATTTGGTTCATCATACTGATCATGAAGTAGATACAACCACGGCCAACAGACATCACCCACTGGAGAGTCTTATCCGTTTTACATTCACATTAATGGGAGTATTTATAGTGGGTACGCCTATAGGAATAGTAATGCTCTATCAATCTTTATCTCTTGTTGCTACTCAATTTAGTCATGCTAATATCCGCTTACCAAAAAAAGTAGACGATATTCTTAGTTGGGTGATTGTATCTCCTGACATGCACAAGGTGCATCACCATTACAGGCTGCCTTATACAGATTCCAATTACGGTAATATTTTCTCTGTCTGGGATCACATCTTCGGGACTTTCATGAAACTAGACCGGGGTAATATTGTATACGGCGTGGATACTTTTCCTGACAAAAAGGAAAATGGAAGTGTAACCGGTCTGCTTAAGCAACCTTTCCACAAGTATAGGAAGCCAACCACAATACCAGCAGATAAGTAGAGATTATTTGTAAAGGAGATATTTACTGCGTATTTGTTTGAATTTTTCCAGGTCACTCTGCCAGCTGTTTTTTATCTCTTTTTCGCTTAAACCTGCTTCAATTTGTTGCTGCAGTTTTTCCGTGCCGGCGTGTTTGGTAAATCCGCTGCGGTTAAAGACCAATTTTTTATCTGTTGCATTATTATATGCGTCAATTAACCATTGCAAAGATACTTCGCTCATTCCGGGCCATGCAGACAGGTCCTTACCAAAGCATTTTTTCCCTGTATGCTTGGGGTTTTTAGAACCAAAATTGGGTTTTGGAACATAGCTAAAATCATAGGCAGTGCTGTCCAGAAAAGGGGCTCCATATCTTTGAAATTGACTTTCTGTGCCACGGCCGGCATTAACATTCGTGCCTTCAAAAAGCCCCAGACTGGGATAAAGGTTAATGGCTGTCTGGTTAGGAAGATTGGGTGAAGGTCTGACAGGAATACTATAACTTGAATTATGTTTATAATTTCTGAGAGGTATGACTGTTAAATCAGCTTTGATGCCTTTTTCCAGCCATCCTTCTTTATTAATCATATGGGCATATTCCCCTATGGTCATGCCATAGACCAGGGGAATGGGGGTGAGGCCCAGAAACCCCTTATGTTCAATTTCCATTGTTGGCCCGTCAACATAATGACCATTAGGATTGGGCCGATCAAGGATTAAAACAGGAATACCATTTTCTGCACAGGCTTCCATTACTAATTGCATAGTGGCTATATATGTATAAAATCTAACCCCCACATCTTGAATATCAAATACCACAATATCCAATTTGTCTAATTGTGATGAAGTGGGTTTTCTGTTTTTACCGTAAAGGGAGATAATGGGAAGCCCTGTTTTTGTGTCTGTACCATCTTTTACATGTTCTCCGGCATCTGCCATTCCGCGAAACCCGTGCTCAGGAGCAAATACTCTTTTTATATCAATATCCAGTGATAATAAGGAATCTACGAGGTGTGTAAAGGACTCATTCTCTATATTTTCTGAATCGTAATTCTTAAAAATAATACTGGTCTGATTGGCAACTACCCCCACCTTTTTTTTACGCAAGTATGGGAGGTAATCTTCGGTAGAATTGGCACCAACAATAATGACTGAATCTTGCAGTTTTTTGGTAACCGGGAATTCCAAAGCTGCCGAATCCTTATCTTTTTTTACCGGGTTTCCACAGGCAGTTAGTATCAAAAGCCACAATAAAAATGTATTTTTGAACCTGGATAAAAAAGCCATCTATTGAATTTAGAATTTTTTATAGCAAAACGCCTTATTAAAGGTAAGGAGCATAAAATTAGTATATCCGCGCCAATAATAAAAATAGCCATTGCCGCAATTGCATTAGGGATCATAATGATGCTTATTGCTATTGCCACCGGGGTAGGATTAAAACACAAGATTCGGGAGAAGGTTGCTGCTTTCAATGGCCATATTCAAATCTATAATTACGATAATAATGTTTCTGATGTTTCCGTGGTTCCGGTATCGGTGAATCAGGAATTTTATCCGGAATTTACATCTGTGGACGGAATTTCACATATACAGGCCGTTGCAAGTAAGGCGGGGATCATAAGGACCGAGGATACATTTGAAGGAATTATTGCCAAAGGAGTTGGGAAAGATTATAACTGGGAAGTGTTTAGTGAATATATACAGGACGGGCGACTGCCGGACTTTAAGGGAGAACTAAATACCGAGGTGCTAATGTCGTCTTTGATGGCCAGAAGGCTTCAATTGAAAACAGGCGATGAATTCTTTACATTCTTTTTAAAGGATGAGGACCCATCCAAAACTCCGAATCAACGAAAATTTAAGATTGTAGGAATCTATGATAGCGGATTTGAAGAGTTTGATGCCAAGTATGTTTTTACAGACATCCGTCACATTCAAAGGGTTAACAAATGGCAGGAAGATCAGGTAGGTAACTTTGAAATTTTCCTTTACAACTTTGAAGATATTGATGCTAAAACCAAAGAAATATACGGTAAAACACTCAGTGATCTGGATACGCAAAATATTAAGAATAAGTATTTCAAAATTTTTGAATGGATTGGCTTGTTTGATTTTAATATCGCCCTTATCATTGGAATAATGATTATAGTTGGCGGGATAAATATGATCACAGCTCTTTTGGTGTTAATATTGGAAAGAACTCAGATGATAGGAATTCTCAAGGCTCTGGGCTCGGCCAATTGGAGTATTCGTAAAGTGTTTTTATACAACGCTGCTTATCTGATAACTATTGGTTTGCTTTGGGGAAACCTATTTGGTCTTGGGTTTATCTGGTTTCAGGAGACATACAGGGTTTTTAAATTTCCTAATCCCAAAGAGTATTATATCGACTATATTCCTGTGCACATAGATTTCCCAACAGTTTTAATTTTAAATCTAGGCGTACTTATATTATGTCTCCTGATGCTTTTAATACCGTCTTATATTATTACGAAAATTACGCCTGTAAAAGCTATTAAATTTGAATAATAAAAACAATTTTTTACTTTCCT
>Ga0316196_10000300_pt1 | contig 18082 bp, 14 predicted proteins | sample Eddsed2cm_MG_FD_204938 | JGI IMG/M metagenome (GOLD analysis project Ga0316196, IMG submission 204938) | Coastal sediment microbial communities from Maine, United States - Eddy sediment 2 cm | ecosystem: Environmental > Aquatic > Marine > Coastal > Sediment | place: USA: Maine | collected... | reverse complement strand
TTTTGTAATCTCAAATATGTTTGATGTAACAACCGAACATACCATATCTGAAATTAAAACAAATCTTATCTCAAGTGATAAAAGAGGAAGCGAAACCTTTATCTCTGATTTGCAGGACACCTTCAGATCATTCTTTAAAATAAAAGAATTAAAAATAGGTTTCGTCACCTATAACTCAAAAGATGATCGGTTAGAACGTGTTTATGGCAATGGAATGGAAAGCTTTCTGCTTCGAGGGAAAGATAATGAGCAGTGTAATCATGCCTTATGTATAGGATCCTATGATAAAATAGTGAATCAGAAAGGATATTTTACGATCTCTGATGTTGAAAAATATTATAAATTATCTGATGGGATTGAGCCCTATAAAGGCTTGTTTGAACAGGGAATAAAAAGTGCCATTTTTGCGCCTATCGTTAATGAAGGAGAACTTTTAGGAGTCCTGGAATTGGTATCCACTAGAAAAAATGAGTTAAATGGGGTTAACGCAACCAAGCTGGATGATGTAATGCCCTATATTGTTGCTGCCGTAGTGCGCTCTAAAATTGAAGAGGAAAATTTAATAGACGCTATTATTCAAAATGAATGTACTTCGGTGCATAAATCTGTTCACTGGCGATTTGAAGAGGAAGCCAAACAATTTATTATTGACGGAATAGAGGGCAGGCAACCTTCATTTAAAGAAATAGTCTTTCATGATGTATATCCGTTATACGGCCAAATCGACATTAAAGCCTCTTCACAGGCCAGGAATATAGCTATTCAGCGAGATCTGATGATTCAATTGTCGAATATCAAAGAAGTATTGAATGCTGCATTGAAATTGGAAGATTTACCTATTTACGAAGAACTGATTTACAGAATAGACATTTTTACAGAAGATATTAAAGAGACCTTATTTTCGAATAGCGAACAGACTATTTTCGACTTCGTTAATGACGATGTATTACCGATATTCACACATCTTAAAAAGCAAAATAATGAAGTGACTAAAATGGTAGAGGAATATGAAAAAACCATTAATGCGGAAACACATTCCTACTATGACCACAGAAAGCAATATGATGATAGCGTGATGCGGATTAATAAAAAACTGGCCTCTGTAATTGATAAGCATCAGGAAGCAGCACAGGAAATGTTTCCTCACTTTTACGAACGCTATAAGACAGATGGCATAGAACATAATATGTATATTGGAAGTTCTATTGCAGAAGACAGGGATTTTGACACTTTATACTTAAAGAATCTTCGATTATGGCAGCTGCAGGTGATGTGCGAGATGGAAAACAAGTATTACAGCCTTAAACCGGAATTGGACGTACAGCTCGACGTGGCTTCGCTTATTCTGGTATATAGTACATCCTTATCTATTCGCTTCAGAATGGATGAAAAACGATTTGATGTGGATGGCACCTATAATGCCCGATATGAAATAATAAAAAAGCGCATTGACAAGTCATATATCAAGGGAACTAATCAAAGGCTAACCCAAAAAGGGAAGCTATCTATAGTTTACTCTCAGAAAAAAGATGAACTGGAATATCTTAGATATATTTCTTACCTGAAATCTAAAGGATATTTTACTAATAATATTGAAATAGTAGAATTGGAGGGTCTTCAGGGTGTATCGGGGCTTAAGGCAATAAGGGCTGAGATTCTCTACCGTAAAAATACGGAAGAAGAAAAAACCTTTACCTATGAGGATTTAATGGATGAATTAAAAGCCTAGAAAGGCTGCGAGATTAGTACTGAATTTTACCTAAATAGTTAAAAGCAACAGCAAAAGCGATTACGGAAACTATAATCCCTACCATAAATATAGAATAAGTCCAGCGCAGGATCTTATATTTTCTATGAAGCACTAAGCCAAGAAAATAGAGGTCTTTAGTGAGCGATGAATAAATATAATCTTTGTCCTTTACCAATTCTTGTAAGGCCAACTCATAGTCTTCCAGTTTCATTTTATGAAAATTACCAAAGAATAGGAGGTTCACCTTTTTATTGGCTACATCAGCCTTGCTAAATTTGCCGCTGCCTACATTAGGACGCGTTGCTATAACGGCCATCACCATTGAAGTCAGGGTGAAGAATAAAAAAATTAGAGTGGGGTAGATGAGATAAGCATTGGAGGGGTTATCTAGTTTTGGTATTAGGTTAGATAGTACCACAGAAATCATAATTGCGTTAACAGATAGCAAAATATTTGCTTTAGTATCCGCAATATCACTTAGCGTAATGTGGTTTTTTAAGGTAACCCTAAATAAAGTTTGTATGCCCCTATCCGGACTTTCAGTTTTATATTTTGCTTTTAATTGTTCTTTTTTGGCAATTTCTTTTTCTTTTTTTACCTCTTTCAAAAGAATCATCAGATTCTTGTCTTTTCTCTCGAGCCAGTTTGCTTTGGCATAATCTGTATAATAATGGTGTTCCGTTCTGAACATTTTGATATTCTCCTCCATCCACTCTTTAACAGAATAATTAGCAATGCCCAGCAGTGAAAGTTCTTCCCGCAGCAGTTCACAAGTTTCCAAATAGCTTTTTTGTGCGAAATGTGAGGCATCGGCATCGCGTATAATCTGTTCACTTAAACTTTTGGGTTCATAGTGCCTCCTTGTAGCCATTATACAAGCTTGTACATTTTCAATTCCCTCCGCATCATAACCTTCCTTTTCCAGAAATTCAGCTGCAATTTTACAGCTACTACTTTCGTGCTCTTCGTGCCCCTTTGTATAACCCGTATCGTGCAGCCAGGAAGCCAATAACAGGAATTCCTTTTCTCTATCATTCATCGTATGAGCTTCTATCAATTCCCGGGTGCTTTTTACTACCCGTTGGGTGTGTCTCAGGTTATGATAAAGATATTTTTCGTCCAACTTGGTCGATAATAAATCAACGACAAAGGCTTCGGTTTTTAAAAGAATTTCAGACATGTTTCAAATTTATAAAACAAAAATTACAAATTATGCGGTTTCATCTAAAGTTATCTAACTTCAACCAAGTTTATTTGGATCTATTTAAATATCAATCAGGAATGTAATTCTCCGAGATTTAACTTCATTTTATTCCAATCACCGACCTTTTGGTTAGTTGTTTTCAATTCTAGTGGATTGGTTATCTTTATAGCTTATATTTTTCTAATTAAATGGGAATTTTAAAAGTCAAACCATACAAGATCTTTGTAAAATTTAGTTGTGTTTTGGCAAATAGGTAATGATTCAGTTAATTCAACCAGGCTATAGTCTTTTACTTTGAAAATGAACAGTATATCCAAGTCACTAACTTTAATAGTCAGCTTTTTAGTATTATATTCCTGTGCTACGTACAAGGCCCAGTACAAGGAAGGGGCTATGATCCCACGACATTCTGAAAGTGATATACAACACACTTTTTATTTAATAGGAGATGCGGGGAATTCACCTTTAGGATCAAAATCTGAGGCACTGCAAGATTTTGAAAAAGTATTGAAAGGGGCCTCTAAAAACAGTACAGCTCTATTTTTGGGTGATAACATCTATCCAAAAGGTCTGCCCAAAAGAGGTTCAGAAGGCAGAGAATTTGCAGAACATCAGCTGAATGTACAAACAGATGCGGTACAAGACTTTGCCGGGAGAACAATTTTTATTCCGGGAAATCACGATTGGTACAGTGAAGGCCCTAAAGGTCTCAAACGGCAGGAGGAGTATGTTGAAGACAAGCTTGGTAAAAACACCTTCCTTCCTGAGGATGGCTGCCCAATTCGAAAAGTAGAAATTAATGATGATGTGGAGTTAATTATCATTGATACTGAATGGTATCTCACCAAATGGGACAAGTTTCCTACATTGAATGATGAATGTGAAATTGGAACCCGTGGCCGTTTCTTTATTGAATATGAAAGTCTAATAAAAAAGGCCAGGGGTAAAACCACAATTGTTGCCATGCATCACCCCTTGTTTACAAATGGACCGCATGGGGGCCAGTTTTCAGTTGGTCAGCATATGACCCCAATTCCAATTTTAGGGACTTTAAAAAATGTCATCCGACGCGGAGGTGGCGTTTCTCCGGCAGATATACAATACAAAAGATATGATGAGTTTAGAGATCGAATAATTACCTTATCTCAGGAAAATGATAAAGTAATATTTGTTTCTGGCCATGAACACAGCCTTCAATATTTGGTTGAGGAAAGTTTGCCTCAAATAGTTAGTGGGGCAGGCTCTAAAACTACACCTACACGGAATGTGGGCGGAGGCCAATTTTCCTATGGATCTCCCGGTTATGCAAGATTGGATGTTTATAAGGATGGTTCTTCTCACCTAAGTTTTTATTCTTCCAAAGAGGATAAAATAGTATTTGAAACTCAGGTATTAACTGAAGATCGTCCAATTGCGATTGATTATCCGGCTAACTTCCCAGGAGAAAAAACAACTTCAATTTATACCAAAGAAGAAACAACTAAAGGTAAAACGTTTAAATGGCTATGGGGAGAACGTTATCGAAAATTATTTAGTACAGAAGTAACCGTTCCAACCGTTAACCTGGATACCCTCTACGGCGGACTAAGTCCTGTGCGAAAAGGAGGAGGACACCAGTCTAGTTCATTGCGTTTCGTAAATAAGAAAGGGCAGGAATATATTATGCGGGGAATGCGGAAGGATGCGCTACTCTACATACAATCCGTTGGTTTTAAGGATCAATATGTTAAGGACGAGTTTAAAAACACAAAAACAGAGGAACTTATATTGGACGTATTTACGGGAGATCATCCTTATATGCCATTTATTATAGGAGATTTATCTGATGCCGTAGGGATATACCACACCAATCCTAAATTGTTTTATGTGCCAAAGCAAAATGCAATAGGCCGTTTTAACAATGAATTTGGCGATGCACTGTATACGATTGAGGAAAGGACAGCAGACGGCCATGGCGATAAAGCCAGTTTTGGCTATGCCAATGAGATGATCAGTACTCATGATATGATCGACAAATTGAAAAAGAATGAAAATCACAGGGTAGATGAAACCACCTATGTGCGTGCCCGACTTTTTGATATGCTTTTAGGAGATTGGGATCGTCATCAGGATCAGTGGCGCTGGGCCGTTTTTGAAGAAAATGGGGTGACTACCTATAAGCCGGTACCCAGAGATCGCGATCAGGCATTTTCAATTATGAATGATGGTTTTGCTCTGGGACTGGCTACTTTACTGGCAGCTCCCGCACGTGTCTTAAATTCATACGATGAGGATATTAAAGATGTACAATGGAGCAATTTAAATCCATATGTACTTGATGTTGTCGTGATACAAGAATCAGACAAGGCAGTTTGGGATGAACAAGCTGCTTATGTAGTCTCTCATATTACAGATGAAGTCATAGATGCTGCATTTGAAAAGTTGCCTGACGAAGTGAAGGATGAGAATATGGAGGATATAAAGCGCAAGTTAAAAGGAAGGCGTTCTAATTTGCGAAAAATTTCCGATGCGTATTTTAAAGTGGTAAATAAATATGGAGTAGTACGAGGTACAGATAAGGATGATTGGTTTGAAATTGAACGAATGCCTGAAGGTAGGACAAAAGTTACCGGATACCGGATTATAAAAGGCGAAAAGGGACCGGTATTTTTTGAACGGACATTTGAGGTTGGCAGTACGAAAGAAATTTGGGTATATGGTCTGGATGATGAAGATTATTTTCACGTTTCGGGCAAAGGAGACCACCTGATAAAACTCCGGGTTATTGGTGGTTCTAATAATGATAGATATGAGGTGGTAAATGGGCAAAAAACACATATCTATGATTTTAAAAGTAAACCTAATACGCTGATTACCAATAAGGGTAAGCAACATATCAGAGACGATTATGAGAATAATAATTATGATTATAGAAAGCCAAAGTATAATGTGAATGCATTACTCCCACTACTTGGAATTAACCCGGATGATGGCTTCAAAATAGGTATTATTGGGGCCCATACTGCTTATGGATTTGAACGAAATCCGTTTACGTCTACCAACAGGATAGCTGCCGCCCTTTATACCTCTACAGGTGGTTTTGATTTGCGATATTGGGGCGAATTTGCTCATGTTGTGGGTAAATGGAATCTGGCGATTAATGGGGTATTTACAAGCCCTAATTACAGTATAAACTTTTTTGGATTTGGAAATTCAACCTTGAATCCTAATGCTGATGATGAGGAAAATTTTGATCTGAATTACAATCGAGTTAAACTGGGAACATTAGGAGGTTCTGCGGGATTGGTATGGCATGGCGAGAATGGGGGAGAATTTAGTATAGGGGTAAACTATAAATCCTACGAATTAGAAGAGACTGAAGGAAGATATATCAATTTGTTTTCCGATTTTATTCCTCAGGAAGAAAAAAATAATTTTGTGGGTGCCGAAGCGGTTTATAGTTATACGAATAATGATAACCCTGCTTTCCCAACCTTGGGTATGGTAGCAGAATTACAAACCGGAATTACATCCAATCTTGAGAATTCAAATACATTTGGGTATTTAATCCCAACGCTTGGTTTTGCATATAAGATATCTCCAAATGGGCAATTAGTTTTTGCCACTAAGTCTAAGGCCCATCTAATTTTTGGTGATGATTTTGAGTTCTACCAGGCAGCGAGCATAGGTGGTAACGACGGCTTGCGGGGCTACAGAAACGAGCGCTTTACCGGAAAATCTTCATTTTACCAGACCTCTGATCTTCGCTTTAATTTTAAAAGATATAAAACAGGACTAATACCGGTTGAAGTAGGTATTTTTGGTGGATTTGATGTGGGCAGAATCTGGGTAGATGACAGCCTGGTTGTGGAACCTGCATTTAATGAAAAAAGCTGGAATACCTCTGTGGGGGGTGGTGTTTTTGTAAATGGCGCAGATTTGATCACTGCTAACCTTGGGTTATTTGGTTCGGATGATGGCCTGCGATTTTATTTTGGATTTATTTTGGGGTTATAGTAAGATTCTAATTTAATAAAATTAGATATCCAGTACAATTAGGTGGTATATTTTTAGTAGCTTGGACATCTTAAATAATTAATGTCAAAAACACGCTAATTGTTATGAAAAAAAATCTTACCATATTATTAGTACTTGCTTTCTCTTTTGCGTTTCAAAATTGCGGTAGTGTCAAAGTTCGCGACTCCTGGACGGGCGAAGAGGAAACCATTGCTAAATTCAAGAAAAAGAATATTCTGGTTTTGGCAAGAACAGCAGACAATACCTCCAGAATAGCTTTTGAAGAAGCTTTGGCGAACGAATTGAGGGCAGAAGGCTATAAGGCCACGGAAAGCTTTAAAAAATTTCCAAAAATTTATACTAATAAAGAGATTACAGAAGAACGGGTGGCTTTTGTGCAAAGTATTCTTGATAGTGAGGGATATAATGGAATTGTAATTGTTGTTATTAAAGATACGGAGCAAGTAACCACAACTTCCAGCAGTGGAGTAGGCGTGGGTGTTTCAGCAGGTTATCCAGGCTATTATGGCGGGTATCCAGGGTATTATGGAGGATTTAATAATTATTACAGGACGCCATATGCTTATGGGTCATACTATAATTCCTTTGGGGGTTATATCCCTACCTCCACTTCAACCAGGACTTCTACTAACTATGTTTTAGAAACAGTATTTTATAATCTTGATGAGCCCGAGGAAAACCAATTAGTGGCTGTAGTAACATCGGAGTTGGAAGATCCTAAGGATGCCTATAAAACTGCGGGAAAGTATGTGGAAACTATGGTGAAAGGTTTCGAGAAATAGCTCTGGCCTGCCATTTTTTAAGCCTCTGCTATTAGGTAAAAAGATTTGAGCAAAAAATTTGAATGCTGGTTTATTCGTATCCAATTTAGATCAGCTATCTTACCTTCAGACATTACAGGAACTGAACTGTAAAAACCATGATCTATAGAGAGAATATGCTTCAAAATTTAGAGCCTATTATTGTGCCAGATCCGATTGCTTTCTGGCCTCCGCAGCCGGGGTGGTATGTGGTTGCAATTATTTTACTGGTTCTTACTGCATTTGTCGTTAATAAGTAGATAGCCTATAAAAAGAAAAATGAGTATAGGAAGTGGGCACTTCAGGAATTACAAAAACTTAACGTTTTAAAAGCAGATTACAAAGAAATAGACCTCCTTAACAAATTATTGAAGGCTACAGCGCTGCAAGGTTTCCCAAGAACAGATGTGGCCGAACTATATGGTACAGAATGGCTGCAATTCCTTGAAAAAACCTATCCAAAAACCAGATTTACTGAAGCCCCGGGAATTTTTTTAGAAGAAGCACCCTATAGGCGAAAAAATTCAATAAACATTAAGGACGAAGATTGGGTGGAGATAATAAGATTAAGCGGGGAATGGATAAAGGGGCATAAAATTAACAGGAGTTAGGAAAAATGAGATATATTGAAGAATAAATTAATAGTTAATATTTAAGATTTTAATATGACATGGGTCCTCCTTATCACACTGGTGGAAATTGCCCTTACGCTCACCTCCCTATATTTATTAATTAAGGATGGCAGTAAACCCATACGCATATGGGCATGGATCCTGCTTATTATTTTTATTCCTTTTATTGGGGCAATGTTGTATTTCTTTTTTGGAGTCAATCTTCGAAGACAAAAGCTTTTCGATCTAAAAAAAGAGATTGATTACATTCAATTCGAGAATTTTGTTAAGAAGTATTCAGCAGAAGCAGAACTAAGTTTATTAAAAAGACACGATGTAACCCCTGCTTATTTAAACCTTATACGATTACTCACCAGAGTTAACAGCGCTATTATTACTTTTAACAATAAGGTTAGGATACTCAATGATGGACCAGACACCTTCAAGGCCATTTTTGAGGCTTGTGAGAAAGCAGAAAAATATATTCACCTGCAATACTATATTTTCATTGATGGACAATTGGCAGATCGTTTTGTCACACTCTTCGAAAGGAAAATAGCACAGGGAGTTAAAGTAAGACTTATTTATGATGCCCTGGGCAGTTGGGATTTATCTAATAAGATGATAGATAAATTCCGGGAAATTGGAGTGCAAATATTTCCTTTTATGCCTGTCAGATTTGGCAGGTTGGCCCGTTTAAATTACCGTAATCACCGGAAGATTTTAATTGTGGATGGCTTAGTTGGTTTTACAGGTGGCATTAACGTAGATGATAAGTATATAAAAGATGATGAAGTTTTAGGTCATTGGACAGATACTCACATAAAGATTCAGGGAATGAGCGTAAACTTCCTGCATTTTGTATTTCTTTCGGATTGGCTTTTTGTAACCAGGGAAAATCTGATTAAACCAGACATGTTTAAATTGATGGATAACATTGGAGACACGCCTATCCAAATTGTATCCAGTGGCCCGGACGCAGATTACCCTAATATCCTGCAACAGTACCTGTATATTTTATATCAGGCAAAAGAGTATGTGTACATTGTGAATCCCTATTTGGTTCCTGATTCTACCCTTTCATTAGCCATCAAAACCGCTGCATTAAGTGGTATAGATGTACGGATAATTGTTCCCAGGAATTCTGAGTCAGCCATGATTCATTGGGCAGTAAAATCCTTTTTTAGCAGGTTCCTCAAGGCAGGGGTTAAAATTTATTTGTTCCAGGAAGGTTTTATACATTCAAAGGTAATTATATCTGATGATTCCGTTTGTTCAATTGGAACTGCCAATTTGGACGTGCGGAGTTTGGAACAAAATTTTGAAGTGAACGCACTAATTTATAGCAAGGAGGAAACAATCTCTATGAAAAGTCAATTCTCGTCATTTCAAAAAAACAGTAAGCAGCTAACGCTTGAAGAACATTCAGCCAGGCCTCAAATTGATAGGGTAAAAGAAAAATTGGCAAGATTAAGCAGCCCGTTGATGTAGCTACTCATTCTTTATTCCCTTTCAATGGTTATAATTTTAGAGTCACTATAACAGTAGACTAGCTTAATTAGAAAAGGCCCGGATATCCGGGCCTTTAAATTATTGTAGCATTGGAATTATTTATTCTACTGGAGTAAAAGAAAAATGTTGTCCACCTACAGAGGCTTCCAGCATAAGTCCGCCTTTTACCCTGGTAAAAACGGCAACTCCATCCTGATAAGCGACGTCAACGGAAGCACCAGACGAAATAGCAGTTGCGGAGGCTTGACCGCTAAATTTGAATTTACCCCCTGTAAACTTATCATAAGCTTCTTTATTTTCAAAGAAAATTACTTCACTATACTGTTGGCCCCCTGCCTGAAGCCCGAATGTACCCTGTCCCAATTTAGAAGAACCGGTAACTGCACCACCTTTGTAAACAACTCCTTCTCCACCGGCACCGCCAATTACTAATCCTGCTTTAGTTATTTTGGGATAAACAGCATAACCATAGGCCTGATCTTTAAAGGTTTGTAATTTTGGAGCGTCTTTAATCATTTGGCTTAAAGCCTCTTTGGAATCTTTTTCCAATTCTGGTTTCCAGCCAGCTAGTTGGGCATAAGAAGTAAGCGAAAAAGCAAAACATACAAAGAGTACTAAAAAATGCGATTTTTTAAGATGGATAGTGTTCATTTTAATTTTATTAAGTGATTAAATTATTTTTAGGAACTTTTTATTATTCAGTATTTTATCTCCAATATTAGCCAAAACTTTAATGTAATATTTGGCTGCTATTAAAGGGTTGAAAAGGTACAAAAAACAAGGGAAAGTATCCCAAATTTATTTGAATATTTCTGGCTATTTTGGTTCAAAAATTATGCCAGAGATATCCTAACAGATTAATTAAGGAAGATCAAAAGAATTGATCAAAAGACTACTTGCTTTTAAAACCTTTAGCAACAGAATTTGCATAAGCAGTTGCTACACTTGGTGAATCGTCAGGGTTTTCAATAGAAGCCGTAACCCATGCCACGAGTTGTTTTCCATCTTCAAGCTCCAGGTCATAGACCACAGTTTCGAGAATATATAGTTTGGAGGTTATTGTTGACCCGGATGTATCACGCCTAACCTGATCTGCCGAATATGATCCCGGGATATAAAAATAATTATAAAAACCACCATATGCCATTGGATAACTCATTCCACCATAAAATACTGTAGTTTCATATTTCTCGGCGCCTACCTCGCGGCTCTGTTCCTGATAATCCTTTAATGAAGTAACCACTACACCATTATATTCATTTTTTTCCAAAATGGATTGGATTTGTTGTTTTTGTTCTTCTGTAATCTTGGCTACCGGATTAAAATCAGGAAATTGATTATAGCTGGATATGGCATTATACCCCGCGGCTACAAATTTTTTGGTAAGTGCGTCTTCAAATGCAATCCTGATATTTTTATCTGCCGATCGGCCAATAACCAGAATTTTTTTAGTCTGCATGCTGGCTGCTGTTTCAGCTTTCCAGGATTTAATGATTTTAAAGCTTGAGCAACTAGTCAGAAGTAGTGTGGCTAGTAGGATAAATAACGGATATGTTTTTTTCATGTTCTATTTTGAACGGCTAATATATACAATATCTGGTAATTAATTCTCCTTGGTAAATTCTGCCTTACCCATTTTTCCGTTTCTTAGAACAGTCATGGTTATGACCTCCCCTTTTTGAGCTTCAGCTATTATTTTTCTGATTTTGAAAATGGAGTTAATATCTTTAATGGTTATGCCAGCCAATTCCAGAATAATATCCCCTCCAATTGTAAGATCTGTTTCTTCAATTTTGGCTGAAATAGTACCACCTTTCAGACCTATTGCGCTTGCAGCTCCTTTAGAGGACAAACTTGTAATCAACAGTCCTGCATCCTGAGGCAGATTAAGTGCCTTAGCAAGATCTCCGTCCAGTAATATTGATTCCATACCGCCCCAGATACCAGGCTCCTGCATTAGTAATTTATTAGCCACATTCGATGACATCGCAAAACCAATTCCCTCAAAGCCACCAGAGTTACTATAGATTCTGCTGGCAATACCTATAACTTCACCTCTCATATTAAACATAGGACCCCCTGAATTCCCCGGATTGATAGAAGCGTCAGTTTGCAGAAATTCAATCTTTACAAAATCATTGCTCAAATGTACAGGTACAAATCTGCCACTGAGTATACCGCGAGACAGCGATTGTTTAAAACCATGAGGCGCACCTAGAACGAAGACATCATTCCCTACAGACAAACTATCAGAATCTCCTATGGGTGCAACTTTTTTATTCTTTAGCTGGAAATCTCCTTTTATTTTTATCAGGGCAACATCGGCTTGTGCGACCGAACTTATAACCATGCCTTCATAAATATCGCCATCCAGGAATTCAATTTGAACTTCTTCGGCAGATTGTACCACATGAGCTGCGGTCCAAATAAGGCCTTCTTCACCTATTAATACTCCGGAACCCTGGGATTCCTCAGTGACTACCTGAATATATTCCCCTTCACTTTCCCTGGAAACATTAATGATATTTATAACTACTACCGAGGAATTAACTTCCTTATATAACTCTGCCAGATTTTGGGCGTTTGTATTAAGGGAAATGAGGAACGTAAGTGCTAAGAAAATATTTTTCATTTAAACTTTTCTTAAGAAGGCATAGCTCAGATCACAACTCATATTAAATTTTCATTAAGCTGACTACAAAGACATGTCCAATTTATTGGTCTAAGATATAGTTTCTTTTGTTTCTAGAACTTTATTTACGGGTTGATACTTTGGTCAATTAAGGCATCCACAAGCTCCTTCGAATACTGCGCGATAGCTTCTTTTATGTCTTCAGGGTTTTTCAATTTAAATCTGCCAACCCATTGTAAATTGTCTTTCTGAGCTACAGTGATATCGTACAAACAACTTTCTACGGTATAATCCACCCCTGTTTCTATTCGATCCGGTTCCCAGGAGGTAGCAGGGTAATAGCTATAATACTGCCCAAACCTGCCATATTGAGGTGCATGATACTCCAAATTGCTGCCTCCCCGAACAATATCTTTGTATTGCTCCCTGTTTATTACATTGGTAATTAATACACCAGAGAAACCTGCATCAAGTAATTGAGAAATTAAGGTTTCAATTTCCTCATTTGACATTTCTTCGGAGAAGTTTTCGGTTTTAATAACATCTACAGAGGATTCCGCTTTTACGCCCCGGATTGCCAGTTCATTAGCTACCAGCCCTTCAGCCCTAATGCGGGCTACTTTATCTTTGGTATGGGCCACCACCAAAATCTTATCATATTTTTTTTTGATGTTACTTACATTGGAAGATTCTCTGAGATAAGAGCTGCCGCAAGCTGTTAGTAACCAGCTGGTAAAACATATTATGACAAAATTTTTGATCATAAAACCCGATTGTTATTTTGGAATCTGAAAATTAAGCTTAATCATAAACCTACACAACACAACAATTATTCAATTAAGCGCCTTGATTTTCTTATGGTAAAAAACGATATAGTGCTCTAACCCAAAGTTGTTTTGAATTGGTAATCAAACTACTCATATTTATAGGCTCTTTTGGCTTAAATAAAAAAATTATATTTACATACCGCAACGGATTGCCATTTGAGAAGCAGATATTATTAAAACACCTATGATGAAAATGGTTTTTATCGCATAATAGTTAGTCCTTAATACTTTTACAATATAAAGCATTGGTTTGAGTAAAAGAATTTATTTTTAATGAAGAATCAGTTGATTTATGAAAATCATAGAATATCTATACCCATATAGATTCAGTATATTTCTTAGTAGCCTTTTATTTATACTATTTGGGACCCTTTTTGTACCATCCAAATTGTTTCATGTTTTTGTTAATCCTGTATTTTTCATCGTTAATATACTGGCTGGAATTCTATTAATTTGGAATAAAAAGAAAGTAAAAAATCTCTTTGTGTTTTTATTTTTCACAACAATTGTCGTCTACATACTTTCCTCATTATTGGCGATAGATGAAAAATCATTGACATATATACAATTTGGTATTTTATTTTCATTTTATTCCATTGTAACTTATGAGATTATTAGTCAGGTTTGGCAAAGTAAGAAGGTGAATAGAGGTGTAATTCTTGGGCTAATGAGTGGCTATATTAGTTTAGGCCTTGTTGGGTTTTTTATTTGCATGTCTGTTGAGATTTTGGAACCTGATTCTTTTTCCGGGTTGGTCAGTCAGCAATTCAATAATGTGGGTAACGGAGATGATTTAATGTATTTCAGTTTCATCACACTTTTAACAATCGGGTATGGGGATATTTTGCCTGTCTCACAACTTGCTCGCAATGCAGCGGTCGTAATAGGACTTTTAGGACAGTTTTATCTTGTTATTGTTACAGCTGTTGTTGTGGAAAAATATATCAGGCACAGTAGTTAATTGAATTAAAACGGGAAATTTAACTGGCACCTAAAACCTGAACGATTTTAGGTATCAAAATGCCTCATTAACCCCAAAGTAAATACCGCTTTGTCCGTCTAGCCCTTTCCCGTAATCTAACCTAAGCCAGGTGCTCTTATCTTTAATAAGCTTAAAACGTATTCCCCCACCAGCACTAGGTTTCATGTTATCAAAGCTGAAAAGATCACCGCCTAGGTCATTCACACTGCCAAACAATCCAAAACCAGCCAAAGTCCATCGCTCTTTAAACCGCCATCTGTATTCTGCTTGAAAAATATACATATGCTTATCTATAAACCTGCCATTAAAATAACCTCGGGCATTTTTGCTGCCCCCATAGCTGGCCATACCCTGAAATGGCACGTCCCCATAATTGTTTTCTAAATAAAAGCGAAAAGCCAAAATACTTTTTTTGGAGATGGGTTGATAGGTTCTTAAATCAAAAATAAATTTATTAAATGCATATGTTGCCCCAAAGAGCTCACTTGAAAATCGCGCTGCTAAACTCAGATAATTACCAGATTGGGGTGCGCCAATATCATCTCTGGAGTCTAAATTAAATATGGCACCCAGTCCACTTATCACTGCGCCTTCGCTGCCAGGTATGGTCCCGGAATCTAAAATGCCACCTTCCAGCACTTCGGTGATCTGATAATTTGCATAATTGACAGACAATCCAAAATTTAAATTTGGGGGTAATCTTTTATATAGGCTTATATCAAATTTATTAGTGGTTTGGTTATAGGATTCTTTATTGATTTCCGGGGTTGAAGGTCCAATACCCCAAAAGGAATTTGGGAAAACCCTATAGGTGTAAAACATATCAATAAAATAATCTCCATGTCCCAGATAGATTTGTGGAGTAGCTTCAAATATAAATTGACTCTCTGAAGTGTAGATTGCGCTAAAGAAAATATTAGACAAACGCTGATTGTATTCATTGGTTTTATTGAGTAGAAAAAGCTGGCCACCCCCTCCAAATCCAAATTTGGTTTCCGGAGTATAAAACACAATGGGCAATGCCACAAACTGAAGACTTTTTCCCTTTCTTATGGTATCGGATTGAATAAATCCGTCTTCATTATTACGCTGGGCAAGCACTGTCGAAGACAGTAAAACAATAAGCAGGCTTGTGTATAAAATATGCTTTTTCATCAGAAGAAAAAATCGTCAAGAATTACACCAAATCCGAAAGTAAATGAAATATTACTAATAGTAATATTTTCTGTGCCAGTCATACCCCCCGTTTCGTTAAAAGTATCTGAGCCAATCCAGGCATATTGAAGATTAAAACCAATATTAAAGGATATTAAATCCCGAATAACATAGGAATATCCTAAACTAACCAGAGTGCCAAATCCATTTCCTTCAGATTCTTCTCTAAAATCGGGAATTTCATTTATGGTGGCAAGACTGCGATAGAGAACAAAGCCGGGGGAAACATTCAAATATAGTGAACCATCTTTACTATTAGAAAAATACCGGGCAAATTGAGGACCTATATATAAAGACTCACCAACAGTGTTTATGTCTCCTTTCGCTTCCTTCTTATCTCCCTGAAAAGTAACCCCAAAGAGCCATCTGTCTTTAAAGAATTTACCCGTTGAGAGGTTTATTCCAAACTCATTGGAGATTGTTTTGTCTTTAGTTGATTTTAATTCAGTACTGGAGCTGCTAATACTTCCCGATAAAGAAGTTAACCAACGGCCTTTGCGGAAAGGTGTAATTACAGAGTCTAAAGAGTCGGAGGGAACTGTATTTTGAGAAAATACCAGGTTAGCACTGAAAGCCACGCACAGCAACACAAATAGTTTGGAAAATGCGATGAATTTCTGCATTCCTTTTAATTAAGCCAGGTTAATAACGTAATATTATAAATTTACGCAAAATGCCTCTAAACTTCCTTGTCGAGACTAGTATTTATTTTGGAATTTATAATATAAATAATCGCGGTATATTTGCCCAAAATATTTTTCGCTAAAACGATAAAAAGAAGAAAGCCCAGTTAACACAAACCAATATGAGACAAATAAAAATAATTCAATTAGTAATTTTTCTAACCTTATCTGCTTTTGTATTTCAGGCACAAGCGCAGCGCATAGATTTATCATTAGATTATGGATATCAATTAGGCACTAAATTAAATTACGGATCCAATTATCTTAAAGCCTCTGATGGCGGGTTTTTTAGGGGAATAGCAGGTTTCGAAGTAGGTTATGGGACAATGTTAGAACTTACTTATATGAAGATGAATACAGATTTATTGATAAGGGATGTTCTTATTAGCCCAACAGAAGACCGTTTGGCCGACCTTTCAATGGATTGGATTCACATTGGTAGTTCCAGGTATTTTGATTCATCAAGTGATTTGACGCCTTTTTTTGGCCTGAGTGCGGGAGTGACAATTTTTACACCAAAGAATGAAAACCCTGCAATAACCAATAGAGAATTGAGCTCTACTACAGAATTTTCCTTTGCTTTAAAAGGAGGTGTGATTTTTAATTTAAGCGATGTAGTTGGCATAAAAATACAAGGAGATCTTATGTTTCCAGTTTCCTGGGGAGGCCTGTATGTAAACGGATTTGGCACATCAGTGTATGCCTCCGGAACAACCGTTATGGGAGCATTTACCGGAGGTCTAGTATTTACTATCGATTAAAACCAACCTTTGTTTTATTTGAAAACTATAGACCATGCTAAAAGGAGCGTATTGGTAGTAGATCCTACATCTCTTTGTGCTTTGGAATAGATATATGCCAGTTTAAGCCCTTGATTTCCGGCAAAATTTGTTCCAACAGAGGCGCCAACTAAAAGGTTAGCTCTTTGATCGTCTTTAAATTGCTGATTAACTATAGAAGATGCACCTTGGTTATATCCTGTACTTAGGGAGGCCCAAAAACGCTTCTCAAATTGTCTTATAAGATGGGTCTGAAAGGCAAAAAGAGTCTTTTGTTTTAATTCACCACCATTAAAAAAGTCATTATTAGTGGAATAAATGAGTACTGAGCCAGTAAGTTCATAGGACCATGGACCCCAATAATGAACCATTCCTATCTGTGGTCTTAGCACGAAACGGTTACCTCCCAGATTTATTAATTTATCATTAAAGTATTGACCAAAAGGCAGGTTTACGGCCAAAGAAACACCAAAAGTTGTAAAAACAGGGTGTGTAGCCAGATATTCTCGAAATTCTTTAGGGCCTGAGGGTGGGGGTCCTGTTAAATTTAAGGAGAATCTTACTCTTGGATCCGCAAAACCAGTTCTGTTAACGCTTGTGGACACGCCATTTAAAAGGCCTTCCCAGCGGGAAAAAGCAAAAGGAAGTAAAACATCTACCCGAGCCAATTTATTTCCCAATCTAAAGGGACGTACATAAGAGGCAACCATGATGTTACTAATATAAGTCACATCTTCTGCTCCTAAGACCGGATCAAAAAAGACATCTCCAAAAGTATGAGCATATCCTGTGCCTATCACATTAAGACCTAAAGGTATTGACGACCATCTTCTGGGCTCTACGTCCTGTGTAAAACCTTGCCACTGATAAAGCACAATAAAGCATATTAGAACGCTTTTAAAAATTAAGGATCTTTGATCACAACATGTCATAGGCTGGCTAAAATATATTTTTACTTCTTTATCTTAACAGGATATTTGCTAAACATTTTTTTAACCGCCTTTGTGATTCTAATTTCATTCTTATCAATTGACGGAGAGATCATTCCTTTGGATACCGCCTGCCAGATC
>Ga0316196_10000299_pt1 | contig 18109 bp, 13 predicted proteins | sample Eddsed2cm_MG_FD_204938 | JGI IMG/M metagenome (GOLD analysis project Ga0316196, IMG submission 204938) | Coastal sediment microbial communities from Maine, United States - Eddy sediment 2 cm | ecosystem: Environmental > Aquatic > Marine > Coastal > Sediment | place: USA: Maine | collected... | reverse complement strand
CCATAATTAATACAGTTTTACCTACACCTGCACCACCAAATAAACCAATTTTACCACCACGACGATAAGGTGCTAATAAATCAACAACTTTAATACCTGTTTCAAAAATTGATGGTTTTGTTTCTAATTCTGTAAATGCTGGAGCATCACGGTGAATTGGTAAAGTTTCATCATATGAAACATCGCCTTTTTCATCAACAGGTTCCCCAATTACATTAAAAATACGACCTAATGTAGGTGTACCAACTGGTACACTAATCGGTGCACCTAAATCAATAGCTTCAACTCCACGTTTTAAACCGTCTGTTGATCGCATTGATACTGCTCGTACTTGATTATCACCTAATAATTGTTGTACCTCAACAATAGTTGAACTACCATCTTCTAGTTCAATTTTAATTGCACTATAAATAGGAGGTAAATCTCCTGATGGGAATTCAATATCTAATACAGGACCAATAATTTGAGTAACGAAACCTTTATTTAAATTAGTTTTTACCATTTTGATTTAACATATTAAAATATTTTAGAATAAATATACTTTCAAAATTTTACCCGCCGTTTTAAGAGACTAATAAATTTAATAATTACTTATTATTGTACAACAAACTTCTTATAATTCTTAATTATTTTCACGTAATCGACCGGTTACTTTTAACCAATTTCGTGCTCCAGGATAATTATCAGGAGCTAGTTTTAAAGCTTGAATCCAATATTCGGCAGCTTTATCAAATAATTCTTTTGATAGTTCTACATATTCTTCTTCTTCTAAACCTTGTGCTCGCAGGGCTTGTGAATGATAAATAACTGCAATATTATTTAAGGCTTGTGGAAGATTTGAATTTAATGCTAAAGCCTGATGATAAAATTCTAAAGCTTGAGTATATTTTCCAGTATTTCCATAAATTAATCCAATGTTATAGAGCGTATAACTTCGGTCATATGGATCCTCTTCAACTTGAAGAGCCTCATAATAATTTTGTAATGCTTCTGCATATCGACCTTTCCCTTGAGCCGCCATTCCAGCCCGATAATAAGAAAAAGCTTGTTTTTCCTGTTTACTAGCTGGTAAAACTTTTAACAGAATATCAGCAATTACAGTAAACGTTTTATCAATAAAATTTCCCATAAAATTCTCTTTTTAAACATAAAGATCTAGAGTTATTATAATAACTCTAATAATTTTTAAACAGAATTAGATGCAACAAATGGGAATAAAGATAAAATTCTTGCTCGTTTAATGGCTTTTGATAACTTACGTTGTTGTTGAATTGTAACTCCTGTAGCCCGACGTGGAAGTATTTTTCCCTGTTCTGTTACAAATAATGTTAATAAATCAATATCTTTATAATCAATTTTTTGATTTAAACTAATTGGTGAAACTTTTTGTTTGTTTGCCATTCTAATGTTTTATTTATTTTATTTCTTTGTGTACTGTTGGTTTATTACAATGTGGACAATATTTTTTTAATTCTAGTCGTTCCGGATTATTACGACGATTTTTTTGTGTCGAATATCTTGAAACCCCAGGTGAGCGTTTATTTAAATTGGAACGACATTCTGTACATTCTAAAGTAATTAAAATTCGTGTACCTTTATTTTTTGCCATATAAATTTGAAGTTAATAAATTTAATTGTTCTATTGATAAAACTTTAAATATTACCTATTTTATTTAAATTATGCAATATTTTTATGATTTTTAATGTTGAATAATTAATAAAGGGATCGTTAAATAATTAGAAGGGCAGTTTGAATCGACTTTTGCACATGGTTCCACTTCTTTTTATTTTTAACTAGTATGATAATGTCTAATTCAGACTAAAATTAGAGCTGAACAAATTTGATCTATTAAGATATTAAAAGTTAAAAAATAAAATTTATAGAATGGATCATTTCGTCTAATAGATGAGGTAATTCACTCCAACGTATAAATAAAGGATTCCGTATTTGTTTAATGAAATGTTTCACTTAATATTTCTATGGATAAATTATAAAAATCATGGTAAATTTTTTTTGCAGCTTGCAAATTGCTGATTCGTTTATTATCTGTAATTTTTAATTGTCCTGGATAAGTCTTATTTATTACCTTTAGAGATTCATACTTGGTCATAATGAAGTTAGCTTAGCCCTCGGCTCATTTAATTTTAACAACATATAATTGAATTGTTAAGTTTGTATATACATCAATGAAATTCTTGCCTTAAAATGTGCATATTTTTTGATGAGTATTACAGATAAAATAATTAAAAAGAGTGATAGACTTCATCAATCTTCGTTCCAAATTTTTGAAATTTTAAAAATCGGATTAATAACAAAATTTTAGAATTAGAACTCTGATAAATTCATCAGAGTTCAGTTTAAATCTAATTCATTGATTTAAAATCTTAGCAAACTTTGTTAATTGATAAAGACTGATTTGATTTAAGGAATAAATCGGAATTTTTTTCTTATTTGCTAATTTTTTCAGTTTAAAGTTTTGTTTTAATTGTCGTTTTAAACCAATAATTAAACTTGCTTTTTTAAGATTCGTTGTCAACGTAAATTTTACACCAATTTTTAATAAAGCTTCTTTAAGAAAATTATTTGAAATCGAATAGGGATAAATGACCAATGTTTTAGAATTAATTTGAAAAGTATTTTCATCTTTTGATTGGTTTAAATAAATCCAAGGTTTTCCATTCTGATGAAATATTTCATTACCATTATTTTGATTTTGCAACAAAAAATTAGAATAATTTTGTAATGGTTGACATTTTATTTGAATTTTGTGAGCTAATGAAAATTGTCTTAATTGGTTTACATTAAAATTATTTCTTAATAACAAATCAACTGATGTTTTTACATCTTCATGAATTGTCCAAGAATTGGAACTATTAATTTCAACGATAACTTCGAAAGCAGGGTAAGCTTTTCTTTCTAAAATACTTTTTTGTGTTCCCCGACGTTTTGCTTCATCATCACTTAATGTAACATATTGAATTCCACCAATTAAGTCTGCTAATGGAGGGTTTTTAATTAAATTTTCTAAACAATTTCCATGTGTTGTTCCTACTAGTTGAACACCTTTTTCAGCAATCGTACGAGCAGCTAAAACTTCTAAATCCGTACCAATTTCATCAATAATAATAACTTGAGGCATATGATTTTCAATTGCTTCAATCATACTTTGATGTTGTAAATCGGTATTGGGAACTTGCATTCGTCTTGCACGTCCAATCCCTGAATGAGGAATATCGCTATCACCGGCAATTTCATTAGATGTATCAATTATAATCACCCGTTTTTCCAGTTCATCTGCTAAAACTCGACCAATTTCTCTAATAATAGTTGTTTTTCCAACTCCAGGCTTTCCCAAGATTAAAATCGATTTTTCATATTCTAATAAATCTCGAATTACTGAAATGGTTCCAAATATTGCACGACCAATTCGACATGTTAATCCATTTATTAAAAATTGACGATTACGAATACAACTAATTCGATGAAGTGTTCGCTCAATACCAGCACGATTTTCATTACTAAACTTACTAATTCGTTTCACGACAAAATCAATGTCTTGCCATGAAATAATTTTTTGAGACAAATATTCAGGACCATAAAGAAATCGGGCTTCCGGTCGTCTCCCTAGATCTAAAACAATTTCAAGAAGTTGATCTTTATAAATATGTTGATTTAAATGTTCTTGAAGAAAAAAAGGTAAATTTTCAATTAATTTTTCTAAATCATTATTTGAATCCATATTATAAAAATATTTTCTTAGTTTCTAATTTATATAAAAATTTTAATTAGTAACTTCTATTAATGATTTAAATGTAGAAGCATCTAAAATAGCAATTTGTGACAACATTTTTCTATTCAAATCTATATTAGATTTCTTGAATTTATTAATTACTTGACTATATGAAACATCATTTATTCTTGAAGCTGCATTAATTCGACTAATCCAGATTCTGCGAAAGATTCGTTTTTTCTGTTTACGACCAATGTATGAGTAGCGTAACGCTTTCATTACTTGTTGATTTGCTACTCTAAATAAAACTGAATGAGCACCTCGATATCCACTTGCAAGAGATAAAATTTTCTTACGACGTTTTCGAGCTACATTTCCACGTTTGACTCTAACCATTTTGATTTATTTTTAGTAATTACGATTATTATTATTATTATTATTAAGTTAATATGGTAACATTAACTGAATTGCTTTTGTATCACTTTTTTTAACACAAAGAACTTGCGATAATTTTCGTTTTTGTTTATTTGACTTTTTCATTAATAAATGACCTTTAAAAGCATGATGACGTAAAAAATTAGAATTACCTGTGATTTTGTACCGCTTTGCTGCCGCTTTTCGTGTTTTTAATTTTGGCATAAATTTTTTTTATTTTTATTTGTTAGAATATAGTATTTTAAAATTAACTTTTGATGTTAAAAGATAAGAATACAAAATTGGATTACCACATTTCTAATTAATTATAGATGGCTGACCCGAATATTACTTTTTACTATTTAATTCATTTTTAAATAGGGAATAATTCGTTAATACTTCTACCACACAATAAGTTATTAATCGTATAATATGGAATAATTCTTTCCTTGTCAATAATAAATAAACTAAGAAATAAGTGACTCTTATCGATTATTTTTAACAAAATTATTGTTCTTAACTTACTTTTGTTAATAATTATTACAAATATGAGAAAAGATTATGTCAACCAATATTTAAAATTTAAATGAAAGTAAATCTAGCTTAGTAAAACAATAAAATCATTAATTTTGAATACTCATTATTCATTTAATGACTTATTAGTGCTAATTTAATTTGATTTACCGAAAATTAAGATTTTTTAAATCTTGACTCTAAACCTTAAATAAAAGTACAATTAACTATCTAACAATGTCTATAAATTTACTTTTATAACAATTTTATGTATTGTAATTGAACTCAAAAAAATGTTATATAATATATGTTTATCAAAATTGATTCTTATCTAAATAAACATATTTAGGTAAATATATATATAGAGACTACTATATTTTAAAATTATTATTATCATGGCTAACAGTAAATCTGCACAAAAACGTATTGAAATTAATAAACGAAATCGATTACGAAATAAATATTATAAAACATCCGTTAGAACGTTAATAAAACTTTTCTTTAACAATTTAGAAGCTTATAAAGTTTCACAAAATTCTGACGATAAAGAAAAATTAAAAGAAATTTTAAGTTCTATTTATAGTATTATGGATAAAGGAACAAAAAAAAATATTTTCCATAAAAATATGGCGGCAAGAAAAAAAGCAAAATTAGCTGCATATTTAAAAGCAGCATAATTTCAATGTCAAGAATAAAATAAATAAAGTTTTTTAACATTATTTATTTTATTTACATTTACGCAAATTAACTAAAAAGTAGAAACATAATCAATTCTTTAAGCAATTAACAAAGATTATGAAACAAAATATGAATTATATTAATGCTCTTCCAGATTTTCTCGCAATGCAGCGAGTAAGTTTCTGTTGGTTTATTACGCAAGGTTTAAATGAAGAATTAGCATTATTTTCTAAAATTCATGATTTTAGTCAAAATACTGAATATATCATTTTTGGCGAAGAATATAGCTTAATAAAACCATCTTATAGTTTATTAATTGCAAGAAAATATAGTGGAAATTATCGAGCACAATTAGTTATTCCAATTGAAATACGAGACAAAACAATTAATAGTGTTTGTTGCCAAAATCAATTCCCAATTATTACTTTACCTTTAATGACTACTTATGCCACATTCATTATAAATGGTTGTGAACGTGTCATTGTAAGTCAAATTATTCGAAGTCCAGGAATTTATTTTGAGAAAAATAGAAATCAAAAAACTCAAAAACCCTTTAAACGAAAATCCTCAACTGATATAAATAAATTACGTTCCTTTTTACCATCTGGTGAAGCTTCTATTTCAGAGTTTGATCTTTTCTACATTAAATATTGGAATTTTCATAATAATTCCATTTATCATTATTCTTTGAAATATATGAAATCAATAAATAAAGATCCAGAATTTACAGAATTTACCTTTTTCCAATATTTTAAATTTTATAGATTAATTTTAAACACATCTCATTTATCATCAAAAATTAAATTAATTCAGTTATTTTTAAAATGGTTAAAATTAAAAGATACTAATTTAAACTTTAAATCAAATTGTAAAAATGATAAAACAAGTTATTTATTGAAGTATTTTCAATTTTTATTAAAACTTTTAATCAAATACCAACTATTAGATCAAAATTATTCTATGATTGATCCAGTTAAAACTTTGTTATCTAAACCAAGTTTTAATTTATCAAAAGGACAAATTACAAAATTGTTTAATATTTATGATATAACGTTACTTAATTCCCAAACGTTTGTTCAACTTCGATTAAATTATAAATTGGTTTTAATTGCTAAAAATTCCTATAATTGGCTAGTAGAAATGAATCATTTCCCATTTTTAAAACACAATTTAAATCAAACTTTATTAAGGTTAACTAATATTAAAAATTTAATTGAATTTTCGAATTTACGTCCTACCATTTATTTTTCAATAAGTTTAAAAGAACGATTCAAATATATATTTGATAATAAATATAAGAAACGTCATAAATATCTTAAAACAAAAACGCAATTACTTCTATATCGAGAAGATCATGAAATTAAAACAAATTATCATAAAAAATATGATGAAAAAGACCTATATACAGCAACTTTAATCCCCGAATATGGATCTTGGATTCGTTTCAGCTTTCAAAAAAATACCAAAGTTAATCCTTTTAAATACCCAGTTAAAAATCAAGAAGATGAAATTATTATCCAATTAGATAAAATGACTCAAAAACCACTTCTTTCGTTATTGAAAGAAATGGGATTAAATGATTTAGAAATTTATCACAATTTACAATATTCGGATTTTTTCTATTTTAAAAAACCAGTATTAATAGATAATAAAGAGACCTCTTTCTTCTTCAAGAAAGCATTGTTAGTGGATCCGAAACGTTTGAAACAACCTATTTCACGTTTTGATTTGGATTTAAAATATTTTAAAAATATTTCAGAATTTTCAAGAATTTTTGACCCTAATTATTATCGTTTAGGAAGAGTTGGAAGATTACACATAAATAATCGATTAAACTTAAAACTTAGTGAGCGACTTCAACTTATAACATATGAAGATATTTTTGCAATTACAGATAAATTAATCAATTTGACAATTTCAAAATCCGTTGAAGACGATATTGATCATTTAAAGAATAAACGTGTTCGGTCAGTTGGAGAGCTATTACAAAATTTATTTAGAATAGGTTTTCAAAGATTAATCAGAAAAGTCCGAAATCAAACTAATAAAATGGATTCAGTATATTTATTAAGTTTTAATATTATTAATGCAACAATCCGAGAATTTTTTGGATCTAGTCAATTGTCTCAATATCTTGATCAAACGAATCCATTATCATCATTAACTCATCGCCGTAGAATTAGTGGGTTGGGACCAGGGGGGCTTGATCGAGATCGAATTAGTTTTGCTATGCGCGATATTCACCCGAGTCATTATGGTAGAATATGTCCAATTGAAACTCCTGAAGGACAAAATGTTGGTTTAATTGCATCTTTAACGACATGTGCTCGAATTAATAAATTAGGATTTTTAGAAACTCCATTTTGGCGAGTTCTAAATGGAAAAGTTATTAAAACAGGTAACCCGATTTATTTAACAGCTGATGTTGAAGATTTATATAAAATTGCACCAGCTGATATGGCAACAAATTCAGAAAATTATTTAATTAAAAACTTTATTCCAGTTCGTTATAAACAAGATTTTGTAAACGTTCCACCATCCGAAGTTGATTTTATTGCAATTTCAACGATTCAAGTTGTTTCAATAGCAGCTTCTTTAATTCCTTTTTTTGAACATGATGATGCGAATCGAGCTTTAATGGGTTCAAACATGCAACGTCAATCAGTTCCATTAATTTTCCCTCAAAAACCAATTGTTGGAACAGGGTTAGAAAATCAAATTGCAATTGATTCCGGAATGACTTTAAATGCTCAAGTTTCAGGTATTGTTAATTCAGTTACTGCTAACAAGATTATTATTCAAGATAAATCTGGTAAAAAAATAATTTATAAACTTCAAAAATACCTGCGATCGAATCAACAAACTTGTATTAATCACCGACCAATTGTTTGGAAAGGAGAAAAAATAAAATCAGGTCAAATTCTTACTGATGGACCAGCTATAATAAGTAATGAATTAGCTTTAGGACAAAATGTATTAGTCGCTTATATGCCTTGGCAAGGGTATAATTTTGAAGATGCTATTTTAATAAGTGAACGTTTAGTATATGATGATATTTTTACTTCAATTCATATTGAACGATACAAAATTGAAATTGATCGAAATTCAGAAATGTCGGAACAAACAATGAAAATGATTCCAAATTTAAATCTATCGGAAGTGAAACATTTAAATGATGATGGAATTGTTACTGTTGGGACATTTGTAAAACCCGGCGATATTTTAGTTGGAAAAGTCATTTCGAATAATACATCGGAACAGTTACCAGAATCAAAATTATTACGTGCAATTTTTGGAGCAAAAGCTAAAGGTGTTAAAGATAATTCTTATCGAATGCCAGATGGTGAATACGGTCGTGTCATTGAAACTGTAACATTTAATCGACGAACTCGACTTACATTTAAATTTGAAAAAATTTACGTATTTATTGCTCAAATTCGAAAGATTAAAGTTGGAGATAAAATTGCAGGTCGACATGGTAATAAAGGAATTATTTCTCGAATTTTAGCCCGACAAGATATGCCTTTTTTACCCGATGGAACGCCCATTGACATTATTTTAAACCCTTTAGGAGTACCTTCGCGTATGAATGTCGGTCAACTATATGAATGTTTACTAGGTTTAGCTGGTGATAAATTAAATTCACGATTTAAAATTTTACCATTCGATGAAATGTACGGATTAGAAATGTCACGAATTTTAATTAATAAAAAACTTAGAAAAGCATCTATTCAAAAAAATGAAAGTTGGTTATTTAATCCTTATGCTCCAGGAAAAATGGTTTTAATAGATGGTCGAACTGGAAAAGAATTTGAAAATCCGATTACTGTTGGAAATGCATATATGTTAAAACTGATTCATTTAGTAGATGATAAGATGCATGCACGTGCAACAGGTCCATATTCTTTAATAACTCAACAACCATTACGAGGGAAAGCTCAACATGGTGGACAACGTTTTGGAGAAATGGAAGTCTGGGCTTTAGAAGGATTTGGTGCAGCCTTTACATTAAAAGAACTTTTAACTATAAAATCAGATGATATGCAAGGTAGAAATGAAACGCTAAATGCAATCGTTAAAGGTCAACAAATTCCAAAATTTGGAATTCCGGAATCATTTAAAGTTTTATTACAAGAACTCCGTTCTATCGGTTTAGATATGAGTACCTATAAGATTGAAAAATTCAGTTCGTCTAAAAGATATGAAATTGAGGTTAATCTGATTGAAAAATATAATGCGTTATCAAAAACGTTTTCTCCAACCTCAAATGTAAATGATATTTCATTTTAGTATTTATGATACAATTCGCGAAAGAATTTAATTATATAAAAATTAAATTAGCATCTCCATTTCGAATTTTACAATGGTCTAATCGAAAGTTACCAAATGGTCAATTTGTTGGAGAAGTACAGAAATCTGAGACAATTAATTACCGAACATTTAAACCAGAAATGGATGGTTTGTTTTGTGAACGAATTTTTGGTCCTAGTAAAAGTTTAGAATGTGCTTGTGGAAAATATAAACGAGTCCGGTATGAAGGACTAATTTGTGAAAGATGTGGAGTTGAATTAATTGAATCAAGAGTGCGTCGTCATCGAATGGGATATATAAATTTGATTTATCCTGTAACACATGTATGGTATATCAATAGTCGACCTAATTTCATGGCTTTGCTTTTAGAAATTGAACAATGTGAAAAATTATTAAATACTAAGTATACAGAACGTGCAGATAGATGTGAAAAACCAGAAAATAAATGTTGTCACAAATTTAAATTAACTACTTCGGCTATCATTGATTTATGGGATGAAAGAATTAAACGCATTAAACTTGCTTCTTTGGCCTATTTTATTGCTGAAGATGAAATTTCGTTTTATGGTTTACACTGGGATTTGCAACAATATAGAAGAAGTCGAGAATTAGGTTATAGTGGATATTCATTAAAACCGTACCCTAAACCAGAAAATAGCCGATACAATACCCCAAAATATTTACTGCGTTCAACGCCCAATTTTTTGATTGGTGCTCCTTTAATTAAACGAGAATTGGAGAAACTTAATTTAAACTCAGAAGTTTTTAAAACACGATGTTTCGTTTTAGTCTGTACAAAAGTTTTAAATAAAGAATACCCTTTATATAATTCAGAATCTGGATGGTTTCGAAAATGGGAACAACAAAGACTTTATAAAATCCGTGAACAATCGATTAAACGAATTAGAATCTTAGAGAATTTAATAGGAACAGGTTCGCGTCCATCATGGATGATTTTATCTATTTTACCTGTAATACCACCTGCTTTAAGACCTATGATTCAATTAGAAGGGGGTAGATTTGCCACATCAGATTTAAATGAATTATATCGTCGAATAATTACGAGAAATAACAGATTACTACGTTTATTGGAAATTGATGCTCCACAATTAATTATTAGAAATGAGAAACGTTTATTACAAGAAGCAGTCGATACTTTAATTGATAATGGAAAACGAGGCAAAATAGCTTTAAGTGCTAATAATAGACCATTAAAATCACTGTCTGACATTATTAAAGGAAAACATGGTCGTTTTCGTCAAAATTTGTTAGGAAAACGAGTTGATTATTCAGGACGTTCAGTCATTGTAGTTGGTCCGAGTTTAAAATTAAATCAGTGTGGATTACCTTATGAAATGGCAATCGAATTATTTCAACCATTTATAATCAGAGAATTAATTAATCAAGGTTTGGCAAATAATATGAAAATTGCTATAAATTTAATTCAACAAGATGAGATTATCATTGAGCCAGTTTTAGAAAAAATCTTAATGAATCATCCTATCTTTTTAAATCGAGCGCCAACTTTACATCGTTTAGGTATTCAAGCATTTGAACCAATTTTAGTTCATGGTCGAGCTATTAAATTACATCCTTTAGTTTGTTCTGCGTTTAATGCGGATTTTGATGGTGATCAAATGGCTGTTCATATTCCTTTATCATTAGAAGCTCAAGCAGAATGCTATATGTTAATGTTAGCACCTTATAATTTTTTATCACCAGCGAATGGAGAACCTATCATTATGCCAAGTCAAGATATGGTTCTTGGCTGTTATTATTTAACTGTAAATAATATCAGTAAATTGCTTGGATCGAGTCATTATTTTGCAAATTTAGAAGATGTTATATTAGCTTATGATCAAAATAAAATTGAAATTCATAGTTCCATTTGGATCCGATATAATGATTTTGATCAAAAACCATCGAATCCAATTAAAACAATTATTTTAAAAGACAAAAGTATTATTGAATACTATGACAATTTACAAGTACGAAAAAATGAAGATGGAGAGATCATTGTTCAATATTTAAAAACAACTACCGGTCGCGTTCTTCTAAATTATACAATTCAAAAAACTTTAAATTTTTTATAAATTAAAAAGTAATACACTAAAGATATTTTATGAAAAATTATACTTATCAAAATAATCTAATCGGTAAAAAACAATTACGCCAATTATTAGCTTGGAGTTTTACTAATTATGATTCTATGCAAGCTTGTTCGTTAGCCGATGAATTAAAATATTTAGGTTTTAAATATGCTACTCAGGCAGGTATTTCTATTAGTATTGAAGATTTAAAAGTTCCTTTTGTTAAAAATTTAATGCTTGAAAAAGCCAATCAAGAAATTCTAAATTCTGAAAAAATCTATGTAAAAGGAAAAATTACCGAAGTTGAACGATTTCAAAAAATAATTGATACATGGAGTTTAACAAGTGAATCATTAAAAGACCAAATTATTTATTACTTTAAGAATTATGATCCATTAAATTCTGTTTACATTATGGCATTTTCTGGAGCTCGTGGAAATCTTTCTCAAGTTCGTCAACTTGTTGGTATGCGGGGATTAATGGCCGATCCAAGTGGTCAAATTATGAATTTACCAATTAAGAAAAACTTCCGAGAAGGATTAACAATAACTGATTATTTAATTTCAGGATACGGAGCTCGAAAAGGAATTGTGGATACTGCCTTAAAAACGGCTAATTCGGGTTATTTAACACGTCGTTTAATTGATGTTGCACAAGATATATTAATTCGAGAAAAAGATTGTTTAACTTCTCATTCATTTTTAATTTCTAGTTTAAACAAAAATCATGATAATAATGATTTAGTTTATGAAAAAATTTTAGGTCGAATTTTAAATAAATCAATCTTTGAAAAAGAAACAAATAAGTTAATTGCTCAAAAAAACACTCAGATTACTCCAACTTTAATTAAAAAATTTAAAGAAGAAAAAATCACAAACTTTTATGTCCGTTCACCTTTAACATGTAATTTATATCGTGCGATTTGTCAAAAATGTTATGGGTGGGACTTAACGACTGAAAATTTGGTAGATATTGGTGAAGCAATTGGGATTTTAGCTGGTCAATCGATTGGAGAACCAGGCACTCAATTAACTATGCGAACATTTCATACTGGAGGAATTTTCACATCCGAAGCAAGAGAACAAATTATTAGTCCATCCAATGGGATTATTCAATTCTACAAAATATTGAAAACAGTTATTTTAAGAACAAATCGTGGAGAGGATGTTTTAGTTACTAAAAATTCTGGATCATTAATTTTAATCCCTGATGATCCAACTAAAAAACTTATTTCTATTGATGTTCAAAGAAATACCATTTTATTTTGTAAAAATAATCAATATATTTTAAAAGATACGGTTATTGGTGAGTTAATAAATCAAAATAAACAAATTAAAACAGAAATCAAACCAATTTTAAGCGATAATTGTGGTGAAATTTTTATACCTTATTTAAAGCAAAAGGTTAATTTATTAAATAATAATAAATTGATTTGGATTTTATCAGGTCAACTTTATAATAGTCCTACCAATTCGTTTTTAAATTTTTATCCAGATTATAAGTTAAATAAACATAGTTATATTTTTAGAACAAAATTAATTAATCACTATACTGGATTTGTTAGTTTTGTTAACAATAAAAAAAGTGTATATCAACGTTTGGTTAAAATTAATACTAAAAAAGATTCATTATTAGAATCCAATTTAAAAAAATTAAATGGATTTGTTAATTTACATAATTATTTACTAGAATTAGAAGGTTTAAAATATCTAGTAAAAATTAAAAGCTCTTATGGGAAACATTATTTACAAATGACCCGAAAGGAAAAATTCGGAACTTTAGTGACAAATTCATTTCGAACATTAACTGGTGGAACTTTATATTATAACTCGGACAAGTTATTTAAAACTAATAATCTTAATTTTAAAGCGAATCATTGTACTCCAATAATGTCTTATATTTTCCAACCTAAAAATATTCCAATTAAAAAATATACATCTTTATCAACTCAGCGAACTATTATTTGGTTAGGAGAAGAAACTCATCGCGTAAATTGTGAACAAAATATTTTACTAGTGGAACACGGAGATTTTATTTCGAAAGGATTCGAACTTATTCCGGGTATTTTTTCAAAAACATCTGGTTTCGTTACTTTAATTCAAAAAAATGATGTAATTAAGACTATTTTAATTAAATCAGGTTTGGTTTATGAAGCTAAAAAATTTAAAAATCGCTCAAAACAACTTTATTATCCTGGTGAAGTCATTTTCGATAAAATCACTGTAAAAAATTTATCGTTTTGTGAGCAAATTATTGGAAAACAAACGGATAAATTATTAATACGACCTGTTCAAATTTATGAATTTCCATATAAAAATATTATTCCATTAAATTCAAGATTAGATTTAAAAGGTCCGAAACTTTTTAGTTTAAAATCAGAATCTAGTTATTCATATAAATCTAATCAATTAATTAAAGGTATCAAAAATTTAAATTTAATTTCTAATATTTTAACCTTTAAAACAAATAAATCTTTTAAAGATAATATAAATATTGAATTATCAAATAATTCGGAAAAAAATTGTTTAGATTTTAGGATTCATGAAACACTTTCTTTAACAAATTATCTTCCACTAAATTTAAAATACAAAGAAATTCAACCTTGTTTTTTAATTCAAAAAAATCAATTTGTAAGTAAGTATATGACATTAGGTTATTTAGAATCTATAACTTTAAATTATTTAGAGATTGTTAAATTTAAAATTAAAAAACAAGTACAAACGGGTAAACAGATTTTTTTAATTTCAAATAATGATTGTTTAAACGTAAAAAAAGAAGAAATTCCAAATAAAAAGTTAAATGATTTTATTACATCGAAATCGCATTTAACAAAAATGGGGAAAATTATTATTCAAAATGATAAGTTTTGTACCATTCAACGCGGACGACCATATTTTTTCCCAAATTGTAAAAATGAAAACTTAGCATCGAAAACGAATTTACAATATAAATTGATTCCATCTGATCGAATTGAAACGAATTTTATTACGAATCGACAAGTTTCATTATCTTATTACAAAATTTTTAAATTGTCGATGAAACGAAACCCGAAATTAAACCTATTTTTAAATTCAACAATTGGTTTTAAAGCGGAATTCTCAAAATTATTTTTAAAAAATCAAGGGAAACTTTACAGTTGTTTAATACCGCAATTTTTTAAAAAATTTAGTATCGCAAATAAAAACTCAAAATTAAAAGTTAGTAGATTTATTCGTTCAAATAAAATGGAACAGTTTAATGATAAAAAAATAAATCGAACTTTATTAATGCGAAGTTCCAAACTGAATCGAAACAAATATAAATCAAATAAGTTAGGAAATTCAGAATATCAATTAACTTTATTAAAATTTATCGAACACCCTTTTGTAAAATCAACAAAATCTATTGGTTTATACTCAATAACGGAAGATCATTTTGAACAAGATGTAAATATTGTATTTTGTAAAAATAATGAATTTATTGAAGCTGGAAAAACAATAGGCTTCTTGAATTTAGAAAAGGAAATTACAGGTGATATTGTTCAAGGTTTACCACGAATTGAAGAAATTCTTGAAGCTCGGAAAAAAAATCTAATTAAAAAACGTATTCCAACAAGTCAAAAAAAAGGTTTACTAATCCAAAAAACGAGTTTAGATACAAATTTTGAATTTAAAAAATTAGCAACAACAATTAAAGAAAACGATAAGATTAACCCACATAAATTATTAAAAGTTTATTTTAATTATTATGGTCTAATGAAATATTTTTTATGTGACCAAACAAAACAATTTAAATCTAGTCGTTTAATTAATAATTATGAAAGTAGCTATAAAAGTTTTAAAAAAGTTCAATTATTTATTTTAAATTCAGTTCAAGCCGTGTATCAATCACAAGGTGTAACTATCAATGATAAACATTTAGAGGTTATTATTAAACAAATGACAACAAAAGTGTTAATAACTTATGTAGGTCATACCCCATTATTAAGACGTGAAGTTATTGATTTATATCATATGGAATATATTAATGAAATTCTAGAATCTGAAATGAAACAAGTTGCATGTTATATTCCTTTATTATTAGGAATTACAAAGGCTTCTTTAAACAATCCAAGTTTTATTTCTGCTGCTAGTTTCCAAGAAACTACTCGAGTTCTAACGAAAGCAGCAATTGAAGGTCGAATTGATTGGTTACGGGGTTTAAAAGAAAATATTATTTTAGGTCATTTAATTCCAGCTGGAACAGGATCACAAAATTATAGAAACTCTTTCAAAAAATATTCTACCGATACTAGAATTCGAAATACAAACTTAACCGGTCTAAAAAATCTTGATCCGAAATCTAGACAATTGATTTGAAGTTTGTTATATTCTTTAAAAAATCGTTTATTAACTTAAGTAATTTAAAATTTTTATGTCTGATATTACATTATCACAATTATTAGAAGCGGGTGTTCACTTTGGGCATAAGGCTCATAGATGGAATCCAAAGATGTTTCCCTATATCTATAGCGAAGTTAACAATATTCATATTTTAGATTTAATTCAATCTGCTACATTATTAAAAGCAGCTACAAATTATTTAGAATCAGAAGCTAGTCAAGGTAAAACGTTCTTATTTGTAGGTACAAAACGTCAAGCAACAACACTAATTGCACAAGAAGCAAAACGGTGTAATTCCTTTTATGTAAATCATCGTTGGTTAGGCGGAATGCTTACCAATTGGACAACTGTAAAAGAACGAATCGCAAGATTACAAGATTTAGAAAAGCAAGAAGCGGATGGAACTTTTGAATTATTAACAAAAAAAGAAGTCGCTTTACGTCTTAAAGAATTGACAAGATTACGTAAACATTTGGATGGAATTAAATTGATGAAAAATTTACCCGATGTAGCTATTATTATTGATCAAAAACGAGAAATGACGGCTATATCTGAATGTAGAAAATTAGGAATTCCAATTGTTTCGATTTTAGATACAAATTGTGATCCAGATTTAGTGGATATTCCAATTCCAGGGAACGATGATGCGGTTAGATCTATTAAATTAATTTTAAATGCATTAACTAATAGTATTATAACTGGACAATCCAAAGCATCATAAAAAAGTTTCAAATTTTTCTTGTCATTTTATACTTGAATTAAATAAATTATAGATATTAAAATTTAATATCTATAATTTATTTATTTTTTTATATAAAATCCAGTTTGAAAGTGCTGGAATAAAGAGGAGTTCAAAAAAAATATTCCATTCGATCTTTTAAACCGAAGGTCCAATCTCAACGACTCTTTCTAATCAGAGCTTTTCTAACGAAACTATCTATGGAAAATTTGTTGATTCGTCGTTCTTTGATCTACTAAATTTGATTAATTGTTCTTTCTAAGGATATCAGTTACTAGGTGTTAATTTTAATTTTTCTTTTTTTGAAGCTTGAAACTAAGGAAATGAGAAATTAGGAAGAAATGATTCCTTGCAGAATTGATCAAAATTTAGTAAGATTTAACCTAACTAGTTCATTCCTTTTAATAATTTTTATGAAAGAAAGTTCTGATTTTTCAATAGAGATTGATGAAGCTGAAATAAGCCAAATCAATGATCCATACAATGGAAATACTGATATCTTCGTCAAATTAAAAGATGGATTTTATTTAACTATTACTGTCGCTACACCAAGAAATCTGGAATTTTTAATGCAAAAGGATGAAAAAACCTTTTTTCAACCCGGTTCTTGTTGGGTTATTGTTCAAAAATTAACTACTGAAATTATTCAGGAAGCAGTTGAAGCTTATATGAATGATAGGCCAGACGGTTATTGGTTAAAATTATTCTACTTTGGAAATGACATTGATATATCTGTGTTTGACCAGTTACAAGCTGAGGAAGTCGAACAATCTAAGAAATACAGCATAATTCGAGGTTTGGATCAATTAAAAGACCAAATTGATAAATTAGCAAAACTTGATCAAGACAGTTTAAAGAAAGAGCAGTCAGATATCTTAGCTAATTTAAACGAATTGTATCAATTTTTGGATACTAAACCATTGTAAAGACAAAAAGAGATGTTGAAATACTAACATCTCTTTTTGTTTTAGATTAAAATATTTTTATACTTTTACGCATCTAAGACCTGTAATTTTTGTTAGAATTTTTAGATTAAATAATAAAATTATAAATTTATGCTAGGATCTTTCTGAAAGTTTCTTAAATATCTTGAACAATGGGAAAAATATTTAAGAAACTTTCAATTAAAAAATTTAATTTTCATTCGATAGTAAGTTTCTTTTCTCAATTGCCAATCAAATTTAGGCCTTGCATAATTGATCAAAATTTAGTAAGATCTAACCTAAATGATTGATTCCTTTAAAAATCAGAAAGAAACAGAATCCATTCCAG
>Ga0316196_10000297_pt1 | contig 18155 bp, 15 predicted proteins | sample Eddsed2cm_MG_FD_204938 | JGI IMG/M metagenome (GOLD analysis project Ga0316196, IMG submission 204938) | Coastal sediment microbial communities from Maine, United States - Eddy sediment 2 cm | ecosystem: Environmental > Aquatic > Marine > Coastal > Sediment | place: USA: Maine | collected... | reverse complement strand
ACCGTCAGTGAGACGTCATCGACAACGCGTCGGGACTGATAGCTTTTGCCCAACTTGTTTGCGGTCAGTACGCTCATTGTGGCGCGGGTGGATCGTCCTCTATGCTACTGGCCGGCAGGGTTATGAAGACACGATCACCGGGCTTGTTACTACCCGCATTGAAGGTATCGCTTTTCAGGTTAATGACAATGCGGTCGCTGCGGAGTTCATTGTCACCTGATCGCCAGACGCGTGCATTTTCCAGCAGGATGATGCGGTCCTCTTTGGCGTAAAATTCGATACGCCGGGCTTCTGCGTGCTGGTCGGACTCCTTGCCATCCGCGCGCTGCCGGTAGGTTGCCGGGTCGCCAGTGAGCACCAGGGTATCAATGCTGTTGCCGTCGAGCTGTACCGTCATTTTGCTGCCTTGCAACACGAGAGTACCCTGTTGCACGTACACATTACCTTCATAAACGCTTTTGCCGGTTTTCTCATTCACTGTGGCCCTGTCTGCCTGAATGTTTACTGGCTGACTGCGGTCGCCTGTCAGTCCCCAGCCGGTGACAGGCAACAGTGACAGCAGTAATGCGACACCCAGCAGACCGCCTGTTACACGATAACTAGCCGGCATTTCTCACCTCCTTAACAAGCGCAGAATGCAACTTGTGATCAATGATGCGGCACAGATCGCCATCGGTAAAGACCCCGATAAATTTGCCTGCTGACAGCAGCAGACTGATTCGGCTACATGCCACCTACCCTGCAAGATCTTTCTCCAGCAGCGCATGCCCATCCTGCAAGCGGTAGGCCCGGTCGGCTGCTTCCAGTAACGCGGGCTGGTGCGAAATGGCCAGGATAGTTTGCCTACCCCGTAATTTTTGCAGCGTCTTGCAAATCGCCGCTTCGCTCTTCTGGTCAAGCGCCGTGGTCGCCTCATCCATAATCAACAAACGGGGGCGGTGAACAAGGGCACGCGCAATCATGATCCGCTGCCGCTGGCCGCCAGACAACATGCCGCCCCTTTCACCCACATTGCTATGGATGCCTCCGGTCAATTTTTCGGTGAATGCCCAGATATCCGCATCCTGGAGTGCCGACACCACATCGGCTTCACTGATTGCGGGATCCCCCAGTGCCACATTATTGAATACTGAATCATGCAGCAACACCGTCTCCTGCGGCACGTAACCGATGCTGCGCCGCCAACGGTGCATATCAAGATCCTGCAGCGGGACTTCATCGATCAGCACGCTGCCACAGGTCGGTTGCATCAAGCCGATAATCAAGTCCAGGATAGTTGTCTTGCCCGAACCCGATGGTCCGATCAGGGCGGTAAATGAACCGGCGGGAATGGTGAGACTCAGCTCATCCAGTATCTGCTCGTCGTCATAGGAAAAACTGACACCTCTCAACTCGATACCTTGCTCAAGGGCAGGGGTGAGCTTGCCCCCGGTATGCTCGACCTCCAGGTCGGCCTTTTTAATGGTTTTCTGGATCGACCAGTAGGCGGACTCACAGGCCGACATCTTCTGGTACATGCGCTGTACTCGACCGGTTTTCTTCAAAATTCTATACATCAGAAAACCCAGCACCATCACTGTTGCAAGTGGCAGTTCCAGTGTAACCAGCGTGACATAGATACCGACCACCAGCACCAGCGCAAACAACACCTCCTGCCCGGCCGACAGTACCTCGGCACTCATCACCTCACGGCGCAGGGCGAGGTTAATATTTTTTGTTTCCGACATCAGCACGGTATTCACCAGGCGTTCGCGCCCCATCGACTTGAGTGGCTTAACCGATAACAGGGTGTCTGCCAGGCGGGCTATCATCGACCGGGTGAACTTGGTCTGGCGCTTGCCGGCCCGGCGTGCCGTTTTAACCAGGCTACCCAGCAACCAATAGCTCAGCAGACCCATCAACAAGGCAAACAGTGCCGCCTGCCACATCACCAGGGTGGCGATGGTGAGATACACCACAGCCTCTATGACCAGGGATATCAGCGTGGCGCCATGCAGGTAGGCATTGGCAGCCCTCACCGCCTCGATCGACATGGAGTTGGTCAACTGCCCCAGCGGTTGATGCAAAAAATACTCCCAGCGCGACGCCAGCATGGCGCGCAACATCGACAGGCGCAGATCGGTAGCAACATGGGCAACGATGTAGCCAACCTTTTGCCTGGCTACCAGCGTCAGGCCGCCCTTCAAAATCGCGCCAATCAGTATGATGATCAGCAGTATCTCAATGCTGGGGGTAAACCCTGCTGATTCGATAGTACCGAGCAGAAAACCCCCAACCCCGGAGTCAGCCTCCACCCCTGAAGCATCGCCCCCTGATGCGCCTGGCTTGACCAGAACATGGTTCAACAACGGCAACAGGGCGGTCAGGCTGACCCCTTCAATCAGACCGGCAATCAGCAACGCAACCAGCATCACGGCACTCTGTAAGGGGTAGGCACGTGCAAAAGTCTTCAATAGATGCATGGCAGCAACCTTAACTTCAGTGCAGGAGGGATGTTTGTCCGACGGTACCGAATGGTATCAGCCGTTGTCAGCTGTGATGTTCGAGCTGTAGTTTTGCACTGACCGCCGAAAAGGCATTCAACACGACATCAATCTGCTCTGGACTATGAGCCGCACTGAGACTGCATCGTAGCATTGAGCAACCGCCAGGTGCGGCCGGCGGGAGAACCAGGTTGACATAAACTCCCCGCGACAGTAATTCACCCCACAGAAGGGTAGGGGTATTGACGACGGACGCCGGCAGCTTCACCGCGATCACTGGACTGATTTGCGGACCAAGATCAAACCCCATCTCGGCCAGCCCCTGATAGAGACGCGTTGCGTTGTCCCACAGTTTTGTACGCAGTTCGACACCGCGGCTCAGGAGCTGCAGCGCCTTGCTGGTTGATGCTATCAGCGAAGGTGAAGAAGAAGCGGTAAACGTATAGGGGCGCATGGCATAGCGCATATGCTCGAGCTCCGGCCAGCGGCTGACACAGAATCCTCCAATAGAACCCAGGCTTTTGCTGAAGGTACCAGTGATAAAATCCACTTCGCCTTCGACCCCGGTTTCCTCAGCCAGCCCCCTGCCATGCTCACCCAGAACCCCCAGCGAATGAGCTTCATCTACCAGCAGCGATGCACCATAACGGTGCTTAATATCAACAATTTCACGGAGCGGCGCGCGATCACCCAGCATGCTGTAAATGCCTTCTACCACCACCAGGGTGCGCCCGGACTGTTCACCCAGACGTTGCAGGCGCTTCTCCAGATCTGCGGGGTCATTGTGACGAAAGCGGATAACCTGGGCTGCACCGAGTCGAGTACCATCATAGATACTGGCGTGACAGTCGGCATCCATCAGGATCACATCCCCGGAACCCGTTAACGTGGAGAGCACCCCGAGATTCGCAATATAGCCAGTCGAAAAAACGATTGCCGCGGGGCAATTGAAGAAGGCTGCCAATTCGCTCTCCAGCGCAACATGAGCCGCATAGCTGCCATTCGCCATGCGCGAACCGGTGGTGCCTGTTCCCTCCTCTCTGACTGCTTTACAGGCCGCTTCAACGCAGCCAGGATCGAAGGTAAGCCCCAGATAATTGTTGGTGCCAACCATGATCACCTTGCGGCCATTAACTACCGCCTCGGTAGACGAAATCACCTTCTCCACTATCACATGAAAGGGATCTTCACCACTGCTGGCAACCAGCGCAGCGCGCTTTTCCTCAAGGGGGCGGAATTTTTCGAGTAGGTTAGTCATGAATCAGCGTCTTGTAGCAAGGTTTCGAGGTGTGAGGCAAACTCCCCAATAGTATTCACATCAGGAAGAATATTCAACGGCACCGAAACGTCGAAACTATCCTCGATCTGCATCACCAGCTCCATAACTTTCATTGAATCCAGACCGACATCATCCATCATACGGGTCTGCTCACTGAGCACTATGGGTTGTTCAGAGTGAGGTCCTATCAGCTCGTACAGCTGATCAAGAATTTCCTCTCTACTATGCATCTGTGTCCCCTCTATTACCTTTATCACTCCGGTGGTCTGGCAACGCTTCTATTGCTGTCAGCCCCCTCGCCCCAACCCATTGTCCGTTGCAAACCCTGCTCCAGGGGAAATACCGGTTGCCAGCCAATCGCAGCAGTCAATGCACTATTATCAGCCACCCAGTCGGGATGTCGCAGCTCACGGACCTTCCCCGGTGTCAGCATGGGAGCATAACCGATCAAGCGCGCTACGGCGACATTTATGCGGGCCATCAATCTCAATAGCGCTTCCGGCAGGCGTAACCTGGTTATGCGTTTAGCACGCAATGCCGAGACCTTCGCTATGATTTCATCCCAGCTATAACCACCGATTTGGGTATCATTCAATTCGTATACTCCGCAGCGGCAACTGCCGGCATCCAACCAGCTGAGCACGGCTGCGCACAAGTCTTCAACATACAGCAATGACACCCGCGCATGCGGCTCGCCCAGCACCAGCGCAATACCTCGCTCCATCAACTGAAACAACGGCAGCATCTCCTTGTCACCCGGTCCGTAAACGGCAGGGGGGCGCAAGGCAACCCACTTCATATCTTCAGCCATAGCGGCCAGGGCCAGTTCTCCCTGGTGCTTGCTGGAGGCGTAGTGGGAGAGCTCGGGGGCACGCGCAGCCAGCGATGAAAGTAACAGGAATCTGGGGCGGGGCGACAGGGAAAGCGCTGCGCGCACCAGTCGTTGCAGGCCATCTACATTGACAGCGTTGAAATCAGCAGCAGTGGCCCCGCGAACAGCACCGGCACAGTGCACCACTGCAACAACTCCCTGTACCAGACGATGCAGAGATTTGTCATCCTGGAGGGAACCGGTGACCGTTTCAAGTCCGGGTTTCTCTGCAATACGATGTGCCGAACGGGAACGCACCAGGGCTCTTACATTCCAACCGGAAGCCAGCAGATGATCAACCAGCATAGCGCCGATGAATCCGGTGGCGCCGGTTACAGCAATGGTACGTGACATGAAGAAACCCGCGGCGACGAGGGGTCGTCAGCCCGTCTGCTTCAGCAGCGGGTCAGCCGTCGTGCCCTCATCGCCCTTCTGGTCCAGCTGGTGCGCCTCGATGTAGTTCAAACGTGCCCTGGAACGGGACAGTTTACCCGACGAAGTTCGTGGCAGGGTATGCAACGGCACCAGTTCAATGCGACAGTCGACACCCATCTCGCCAAGAACCAACCCGTGCAGCCGTCCGCTCAACTCACCGAGCTGCTCGGCGTCCTTCTCCCGGCTTTGTACCACCATCACTATGGTATCCGTGCCATCGACACTCGGTACCGCAAAGGCCAGAGCATCTCCCGGACGCAATTCCGGCTGCTGTTCTGCAATTTGTTCCAGGTCCTGAGGCCAGATATTGCGCCCGTTGATGATAATCAAATCCTTCTTGCGACCCGTAATAAAGATTCCTGCGGCCGTCTGATAGCCGATATCGCCAGTGTTCAACCAGCCGTCAGGAGAAAGTGTCTGCGCGGTGATTTCCGGTTCATTGAAGTAACCCGACATGACACTGGGCGCCCGCACAAAGATCACACCGATGTGCCGTTCCGGCACCACTTTTCCGGATTCATCCCGCACCTCCACTTCGAAGGTCGTCATCGGCACACCACAGTTCACAAACTCGCTCACCCGTTCTGCGGGCGCATCCTGCCCTACCGGCTGGGCGCGTTCACTCAACGCCAGCTGATCCGCGTCGACGCGGTCGACTAATAAACCCTTGTTCACCGGTGTAAAACTCACCGCCAGCGAGCACTCTGCCATCCCGTAACCGGGCAGAAACGCCTTGCGATCAAATCCACTCGGAGCCATCGCATCCGCAAAGTCATTCAGTACCTGCGGGCGGATCATCTCCGCACCCAGGCCAGCCACACGCCAGGCGCTCAGGTCGAACTGCTCTGCCTCACCTTCACGCAAGCGACGGTTGCACAGCTCAAATCCAAAAGGCGGACTGCACGAGATGGTCGCCTTATTGTTCGACATCAGCGTCAGCCACTGCTTGGGACGCATCGCAAACTCCCGCGTGCCAAGGTAATCTACCGTCACTTGTGAGGCCAGTGGCACCAGCACCAGACCCACCAGGCCCAGGTCATGGTAAAAGGGCAGCCAGGATACACAGCGGTCGGTCGACCGCATCTCCATGCCCTCGGTAATAATCCCCGCCAGGTTGCTCATTACCTGCCGCTGGGTGATCATCACGCCCCGCGGAAAGCGAGTGCTGCCCGAGGTGTACTGCAGATAGGCCAGTTCATCCGCCTGCATTGGTTGCAGTTCGCATTCCAGCTCCGGCAATGCATCAAATGCCTCAGGCGAGCCGACAAACGCTAGCTCCAGTCCCTTGACCACCTCATCCAGCAGTCCTGAATAATCCGCCGACGCCATCGCCAGTGAGGCCTGGCAGCTTTTCACCATTGCCCTGGTATGCTTCACATACGCTTCGTGCCCGCCCGGGTTGAGGGGAATGGGCAATGGTACCGGTACCAGACCGGCGTACTGACAGGCAAAGAAAAAACGCAGGAAATCGGGATGGGTGTCCGCGACGATGGCTACGCGTGCGCCACGCGGCACATTCAGACCGCGCAGCCGGCGCGCCAGTTGTAGCGCCTGAGTCCTGAGCTCCGCATAGGTCAACACCGCATAGAGCTCACCGCGACCGGTGTAGAAATTACTCCCAGTTTGCCCCAGCGCCGCATAGTCGAGGGCCGCCGCAAGATTCGGAAAATCTGCTGCCCTCATCGGCTGGTTGTTTTCTGTTGGTGTGGCTTGCAACCCCAAGGCTGACCTCCTCATCGATAAATCTCTGGCAATATCTTGTACACCCGGAATCAGCCCCTGGGCAGAGGCATTCCGGAATACTCTCACACTAGCTTTAAGGTAGTCTAAATATCACCAGGCAATTGCTTAATTTTCCGGTATTTAGCAGCTAACCGCAAGTTACTAATTCGCATATGATTATACTGCCACCGGTCTCAATGCTACCCGATCCGATTCGGGCATCTGCTCCAATTCGGACATCGGCTCTGATCCTGAAACCCGATGTATTCGGGCACCGAGACCCACGAGCTTCTCCTCGATATTTTCGTATCCACGGTCGATGTGGTAAATCCGGTCCACCACGGTCTCCCCGTTGGCTGCCAACGCGGCCAGTACCAGACTGGCAGAGGCCCGCAGATCGGTGGCCATTACCGGCGCACCGGTCAGGCTCTGTACTCCCTCACAAATCGCCGTATTTCCCTCCAGCCTGATCTTCGCGCCCATGCGCTGCATCTCCTGGACGTGCATAAAACGGTTCTCGAACACCGTCTCGGTAACCGTCCCCACCCCTTCAGCAATTGCATTCAGGGCCACGAACTGGGCCTGCATGTCAGTCGGAAATGCCGGATACGGGGCTGTATATACATCCACTGCCCTCGGGCGCCTGCCTTTCATGTCCAGCGAGATCCAGTCCTTACCGGTGTTGATTTCGGCACCGCAATCCCTGAGCTTTTGCAACACCGAATCGAGCAGATCGGGCCGGGTATCACGAATCATAATACTGCCTCGGGTTATTGCAGCCGCCACGAGATAGGTACCGGTCTCGATGCGATCGGGAAGCACCTGATAATGGATGCCGGAGAGACGCTCGACCCCCTGGATGGTGATCGAATCCGTGCCTGCCCCGGTTATCTTCGCTCCCATCTGATTCAGACAGTTGGCCAGATCGACCACCTCGGGCTCCCGCGCCGCATTTTCGAGCAGCGTTTCACCATCGGCCAGAGCCGCTGCCATCATCAGATTTTCTGTACCCGTTACAGTGACCATGTCCATCACCAGACGGGCACCTTTGAGGCGCTTTGCGGTGGCGCGGATATAGCCATTTTCCAGTTCCAGGGACGCACCCATGGCGCGCAACCCCTCAATATGCAGGTTGATCGGCCTGGAGCCAATTGCGCACCCACCCGGCAGAGAGATAATCGCCTGACCAAAACGCGCCAGCAGTGGTCCCAGCACCAGAATGGAGGCACGCATCGTCCGCACCAGTTCGTAGGGCGCGTTAAAATCCGTGATAGCGCTGCTATCGACCCGAATACGCATCCTTTCGTCCATGGTGATTTGAGCGCCCATGCACCCAAGCAATCCCATGGTGGTGGTGATATCACGTAGATGGGGTATATTCCCAAGCGTCATGGGGCCATCTGCCAGCAGGGTGGCCGCCAGAATGGGCAAAGCCGCATTTTTAGCGCCTGCGATACGCACTTCCCCTTGCAGGGGAATTCCACCACTAATTTTCAGTTTTTCCATAAGAGTCGTTATGGTTGCGAGAACAGCCTGACGGCAATACCAGGTCCAGATGGTTTGCTAGTAGCCGCGCATATTAACGGAAAAGCCGGCAAACGTAACGGTAATTATCAAAGTCCCAGTGCACGGACATCAAGGGATACTCTCACCCTAACCTTAAGGTAGCCTTAAGCTCGCCAGGCAATTGCTGAGGAATCTTCCGCTATTTGCTCCAATCCGTCAATTATCAGCACCTTAATGATGTGTTTATTTCCGCCAGATTTTGTATTATGCGCACCTCATTAATGTCCCCGCCCTCTGACAGGCGGATGGCACATCTGGAGCCGCAGACACATGAATCTCTCCGCAAAGCGCGACCATTCACCATCACCAGCCTGAGTTTTGAATATGCACAACGCATCTGCCGGCATGCCCTTCAGCGCCATCATCCTGGCGGCCGACCGGGGTCCGGATGATCCGGTTACCCGGGCCGCCGGGGTCTCCTGCAAGGCCCTGACCCCGGTTGGCGGCATTCCCATGGTGCTGCGAGTCCTGAACGCGCTGGAGGAGAGCCAGGCCGCCGGGCCGCGGTTGTTGTGTGGCCCGCCCTGGCGACTGCTCGAACAGGCCGCGGCGCTTAAATCCGGAGTCGAAGCCGGTAACTATGGCTGGACTGACAGTCGCGATAGCCCGAGCACGAGCGCCGGCGCCGCAATGGAGCAGATTCCAGATTCACAATCGGTGTTACTGACAACCGCCGACCACCCGCTGTTGAGTAGTCAGATCATCGATTATTTTTGCGCCCAGGCATGTACCACCGATTTTGACTTACTGGTCGCGCTGGCCCCTCATGAGCTGGTCGCGAAGGCCTTTCCCGGGGTGCGCAGAACCCGGCTGCGTTTCAGTGACCGAGACTATTGCAGTTGCAACCTGTTCGCATTCATGACTCCGCGCGCGCGCACAATTACCACTTTCTGGCGTAATGTAGAATCCCAGCGCAAACGACCCTGGCGGATGTTCGCTACGCTGGGGTGGTGGCCGGTGATCAAGTACCTGCTCGGACGCCTGTCCCTGCAGGAGGCTCTGACCCGTATTTCCGGCAGACTTGAAATAAAAATTGGTGTTGTCATCCTGCCTTTTGCCGATGCGGCCGTGGATGTCGATACCGAGAAAGACTGGCAACTGGTGCAGCAAATACTGGCCGATAAAGAGTAGCCACATTGATCATCAACCGCTATCTGATCCGTGAAATTGCCATGCCGCTGGTTACTATCACCGCGATTCTGATGATTATCTTCGTGAGCTACAACGCGGCCGTCTATACGGCGGAAGCGGCTGCTGGTCTGCTGCCGGCCAGCACGGTCGCCCACCTCACCCTGTTAAGATCCCTGATCGCTATTGAAGTGCTACTCCCTGCCGCCCTGTATCTTGCCGTCGTCATGAGCATGGGCCGAATGTACAGCGATAACGAGATGGTAGCCCTGCACGCCACCGGTTTCAGTGAACGGCGGGTTATGCGCAGTGTATTGTGGCTCTCCCTGGTGCTGGCAATGATTGTCGCCAGTTTGTCTCTGGTCGTTCGCCCCTGGGCATACCAGCAAAGCTATCATATCAAAGCGCAAGCGGAGGCCGAATTCAACCTGGACAAACTGGAAGCGGGTCAGTTTTACACCGCTGAAGAATCGGGCACGGTAATCTTCGTGGAACGCATCAACCAACTGCAGAACCGGCTCGAGCAGGTTTATTTTTACAGGCTTGATGATGAAGGAGTGCGCGTCATCAACGCTAAACAGGCCTGGCAACCACTAACCGACCCGTTTGCTCCCCCGGTGTTCGAGTTTCTTGATGGCACCGCCTATCGGATCGATATCTCCGGCAAGCGGGACCTGACCTTGAAGTTCAAGGAGTTGACGCTGTTACTCAATGGTGATGATCAGGCTTTGAGACGCTACCGGAGCAAGGCTGCCAGCACCTTGCAACTTGCCGGATCGGAAAAACCCGCTGATCTGGCCGAGTTCCAGTGGCGGCTGACTACCCCCGTGACCACCCTGCTGCTTGGCCTTCTGGCCGTGCCACTGAGCCGCACCCCGCCGCGCCGCGGACGCTATGCAAAAACCGTGGCCGCCGTACTGGTGTTCGCCGTATTTTACATCTTCAGCGTCATGGCCAGAAACTGGGTTGAACAGGGCACTGTCGGGGCCATCCCCGGTGTCTGGTGGCCGCACATACTGCTTGGATTACTAATCCTGGTCCTGTTGTTGCGGCCGACAATGTGGTCAGGCAGCCGATGACAATTCTTGATCGTTACATCGGATTAGCCCTGGCACGCAGTATGCTACTGGTGATCCTCATACTGCTGCCATTATTTACCCTGCTCGACCTGGTACAGCAACTGGATGAGATTGGAACGGGAAACTACGGGCTGCTTGATGCCCTCATCTATGAGGCCTTGCTGATGCCGACCTACCTGCTGAGTCTCATCCCGTTTACCGCACTACTGGGGACCAGCATGGCGTTGGGCGGGCTGGCACACACCAACGAACTCACCGCGATGCGGGCCTCTGGCATCTCGATCCTGCAAATCGGGCTGACGACGCTCAAATCCGGAGCGCTGTTTATACTTTTCGTAATCATTGTGATGGAATGGGTAGCACCGCCACTGCATCAGCAGGCGATACAACGCCAGTCAATGGCACTGTCCGAAGGCGAACTCCTGATCGAGAAACATGGCACCTGGATACACCAGGGCGATCGATTCATCAACATCCGCAACAAGCACGAAGGACGAATAGTGGCAGATATCCACATCTTTGAGTTCGACCCTGAAAAACAGCGACTCACGTTCTATCTGCATGCGGACCAGGCCGAAATGAAGAACCAGCAGCAGTGGCTATACAAGAATTTGATAGTGAAGAACTATGACGAGAAGGATGTCATTACCCGGCATGAAGCAGAGCGGGTGTGGGAGTCCTATCTGACGGAAAAACAACTGCTTGTCATGGAACAGCCCATCAACAGCCTGTCGCCAACCGGGCTGTATCAATACATCAAGTATCTGCAGGCCAGCGAGCAGGCAACAGAAAGGTTCGAGATGGTATTCTGGCAGAAGGCCACCTTACCGGTTTCCGTTTTCATCATGATGCTGTGCTCGTTCCCCTTTGTGTTCGGCTCCCTGCGAGGCTCAAGTGCGGGCAGGAGAATTGTGCTGGCGACCATTACCGGCTTCGCTTTTCATTTGTCCAGTCAGTCATCGGCCAACCTGGGTCTGATGCTGGACCTGAACCCCCTGCTCACGACCCTGGTACCGATCATCGCCTTCCTGCTGCTTGCTGCCGCAATGATGCGGCGAGCTTTCTAAGGAGCCTCTAATCAATTCATGAATCAACATCCGCTGGTTAAAATGCACCAACTCGGCGTCGCCTGCAGGGACGCAGCGAGTGCTGTGGCCGCAGCGAGTGCTTTGGGCCTTACCTGCGATGGGCGCCTTGATCCGGACGGACCAGCGCTCCGGCATTTTCCGCGCGCGGCTGAATGACTCAGAATTAATCAGAGACTCCCTAATGCCACCGACCCAACAACTGACAGACCTGCTTGCGCAAAGCACTCCGCCGACCTTCAGCAGTGAGCTGCTTGCTTTGCGTGACGCACTTCTGCGGCAGTATGACGGCGCTGTCGATGCCATGCTGTTCTATGGTTCCTGCCTGCGTAGCGGTGATGCACTGAATGGGCTCGTCGATCTATACCTGGTGGTCGATGACTACCGGAATGCCTATCACAAACCACTCCCCGCCCTGTTCAACCGGCTGTTAGCGCCTAATGTCTATTACCTTGAGATCGAGGTAGATGGCAATCGGGTGCGCAGCAAGTATGCCGTCGTCTCCCTGCAGGACCTGGAGCACGGCACCTCCATGAAGTGGTTTCATTCCTACCTGTGGGGACGCTTCTCACAACCCTGTGGACTGCTGTACAGCCGCGATGACGAGACCAGCCACCGTGTCCGCAAGATACTTGCACAGGCGGTACTGACCTTCCTCACCCGGGTCCTGCCCGCCCTGCCCGAACGGCTGGACTGCGCTGCAATATGGCAGCAGGGGCTGGCGCTCAGTTACCGGGCTGAATTGCGTGTCGAAAAGCCGGAGCGCGCCATTCTGCTCTATGAATCCTGGGAGGATCATTACCGTGCACTTACCTCGCTGGCGATGGATGAATTACCCTTCGAGGTAAAGCGCGAACAGGATGCATCCCGGCTGCTCTACCATATCCGTATCCCGCCACACACCCGGAGACTGGGCCGCCTGGGCTGGTTGATGCGCCGCTTGCAGGGAAAATTTCTATCACTCCTGAGACTGATAAAGGCAGCCTTCACCTTTCAGGGTGGCGCAGACTACCTCGTCTGGAAACTGGAACGTCATACCGGCGTCCCCATCGAGGTGACACCCAAAATGCGCCGTCATCCGCTCATCTACGGCTGGGGGTTGATGTGGCGACTGTATCGTCGCGGGGTATTCCGATAACGACTATGACAGGCAAAAGAACAACCGTTCGTGTTCACACTCTGGTCGTGTACTTTCACCCGGTAAAGTAACGCTGAGGATATCGGGAGACCTCAGCTGACATGGATACGGCCGCTCGACAGCAGATCCACCTGATTTAATCAGCGGCTTCCCTATCGATAAACTTAACTTTGCGCAACGATAGTTCTTTCGCTGTGCCGCTCTTCTTCTGCTCGAGAAAACGCACGGGGAAGTAGTTCATTTCCGGAACGCTCCAGATTCTGGCCCTGTCCCGATCATCATCCAGCCGTTCCACGACCAGGGTGTTGTATTCACCCATTGGCAGTTCTATTTTTTCTTTTCCGGTCTGTTTAAACCGGTAATGTTTAATTCGTCCCTCGTGTGGAACCGGGTACTGGAATTCAGTACTGCCATCACGCAGTTCGAATAGCAGCGCCAACTGCATGACCAGCTTGTCAAGTGTGCCTGCTGGCATTTTTGTCTGCCACGGATCAGCCGCAGAGACATTTTTCACATGCGCGGTTTTCCAGTTAAAAATCAGGTGCAGATTATCGTCAGCATCGCCATCCTCATTGCTGGACTGGTATTCCAGCACCTGTATCCGGTTGTTGGTGAATCGCCAACGACTGGTTGCGGTTGAAACTTTCTTGCTGAATAACGAGGCGACACCGACAGATGTCAATTTCCGCTGGTATACATAATCCCCATTGTCCAACCTGTGCAGGCTAAAGCTGGCTTCTGCTACCAGGAAACCATTGATACGCGCATCATAGACAGCGGCAAATTCCGGGTAAGGCTGGTTATCGGTGGCCGCTGCCGGTGACAGGAAAGCCAACACCAGGGAGACACCCAGCAGTTGCAACCAGTGGGTAAGGAAAGACTTCGCTGCTGCACAAAGATTGATTTTCATATCCCTCTGGACCGAAAATACCCTGATTGGTTGCATCGGATCATTTCCTGTCGCCATCGACCAGACAGTTTTGCACCTTAGTTGGCCGAACATAGTCATTATCCGAGTGGTTGAGATGCAATAAAACTGCTTGCCCCGGCCAAATCAAGTGCATGTTGAACATCAGTTTCCCGTAACTGGAGATATCACCGAGTGCTATGTTGGCATAGACACTTTGCCCTGATACAGATGAGCTGCGCGCTATGGCTTTGACAGACTTCAGATCAACCCGGAGTCGCAAGGCTGCCAATCATATCCCAAATCACCAGGACAGAGACGGTAAGTTCGTCGTGGCTGTTGAGTAACTGCTTGAAATTCGAATCCGCTGAGGTCATCATACTAAAGATCTAAAGCGGTTACGCAAACCACCCTCATACTGGATCATCGGACGCAAACCGATGAGCCCGCAAGAGGTTCGTTCCTGGTCACGGAGCGCCCGACAGGCTCTTTGATACAGGCTAACTCGCAGCCAATTCAAATCCACATAGTCGATTATCAATGTCCAACTCCGAATCCACGTGGTCGAAAGCCGAAATCGAAGACTTGCTGGCACGCGAAAACTTCAAATACCAGAACATCACATTGCCCTACGGCCTGCAGACGGGGGGAGAGGACCGCTCGGCCACTGCCCGAGCGATTCTGCCGGACGATCTCAGTGGTGAGTCGGTTCTGGATATCGGGAGCAATTTCGGTTTCTTCTGCTTCGAGGCGGCGAAGAGAGGGGCGACCCGGGTCCTGGGAATCGACGTGGATCCCGAGAATATCCGCAAGGCCAGACTTCTGGCCGATTGCCTGGGGCTGAATGTCGAGTTCGCGCTTCTCGATTTCGAAGTCGATTCGCTGAACGAGCAGTTCGATCATGTCCTCTGCCTGAACGTTCTACACCATCTGCGGAATCCGCTCGCGTCGATCGAACGATTGATCGAGATGACGACCGGACGCCTGGTGTTGGAGGTGGCAGGCCTCGGCAACCACGATCGACGAAAACTGGGCGTGCCTTTCCTTCGATATCTCTCCCTGCGTAACTCCCCTGTCATCTATGTAGGAAAGAACGGTACTTCTGGTCGGCCTCCGAACGTCGGCAAGCGGGCCGGGTTCTCGGGCCAGAAGTTTTTCTTCACCCAGGACGCGATCATTCATCTGCTCCAGTACCAGCGCTGTGTTTTTGCGCGGGTCACCGCCACTCCCTCCCAGCACAAAGGCCGTTTTACGGTGATCTCCGAGAAACGGAGGGTCGAGGACCTGATCGTGATCGCGGGACCGACTTCATCGGGCAAGAGCACGCTGATCGATCACCTGCGTGAGGGCAAGGAACCCGATCTCGCCCGTCACCTGGGGCTCGACGACCCCGCTTCCATTCCGGCCTACAACGCCTTCGATCTGATCGAGCCCCGTCCGCCGCAGCTTGAGAAGCTTGTGTTTCACTATGACCTCTTACGTCCTTTCCTGCGTAGCGCCCATGTTCACGGCCGTGACGAGGCACTCGATATCCTCGGATCGGGGCGCAGGGTCCGCGTACTCTTGATCTACATTCCACCGCACCGACTCCGGGCTCAACTCGAGAAAGCCGTGATAACGCCCAAGACCCGTCGCGGAAAATTTCGCGGCAATAGTCGCAAAGCGAAAATCCACGAGATGTATGCCGATCCCGACTGGGTCCACGGGTGGTATCAGGATTTCATCACCCATTGTAAGAGTCGCGGCGTGGAAGTCGAAGTCGTGCTCCCCATGGAATCGATGCGCTGTATCAGCGTCGAGGAATGGCATAATCGGATCGCTGTTGAACAAAGTGGATTCACCCAGGGTACGCGGAACGCGGAGCCTCTACCCCAAAGCTATCGCGACTCACATCTCGATGAAGGCCCTGAATATCACGACAAGTTCTCCCACGGTCCCTATCGCAGCGTCATCTGGAAGATCGAACAGGAAAAACTGGAGGCGATCCTCGCGCGCTATCGACTCCGATGTCGAGAATCCCTGCGCATGCTCGACTTTGCCTGTGGCACCGGCCGAATCCTCCAGCTCTTCGAGAATCAGGTCGACTCGGCGGTTGGCATCGACGTCTCGGAATCCATGCTAGCCGTGGCGAAAAGCCATCTCCAGAAGACCGAGTTCTTTCAAGCCGATCTGACCCGAGAACCCGTCCTCGCCGAGCGTCGATTCGAGTTGATTACCGCTTTTCGATTCTTTCCCAACGCGGAGCCCGCGCTCCGAGACGAAGTCATGCGGGAACTCGTGACCCTGCTTGCCGACGACGGAATCCTGATACTGAATAACCATCTTCGCTGTAGCGGGTCGAAGCAGCGTCTAAGGCGCGCCATCCGCGGCTTCGCGAAATGGGGAAAGGACAAGGACCTGCACTGCATGTCGGATGCAGAGGTCGAAGCACTCGCCGAACGTTTCGGCCTCTCAATCGTCGAGATCCATCCCCTCGCGGTACTACCCGTCCTGAAGGAGAAGAAACCGATCTTGCCAGGGTCACTGATCTCCGCAATCGAAGGTTGGGCGGCACGCAATTCCTGGTTGGCGAACCTGGCCAACAATCGGATCTACGTTTTGCAACATCGGACCGCAGGTGGGTCGCGGGACGCGGGCGGTCGATGATCGTCGAGTTGGTGGGTCCGCCCGGTGCGGGAAAGACGACGCTGGCCGAAGCACTGGATCGTCTCGATCCGCCGTTCGGCGTCCCCTTTCTTACTTTCGAGGAATACCGGGCGCTCGATCGCGAAATGGGCGAAACGGCCATCATGAAACTGGATCGATGGCCCTTTTGGCGCGTGATCGGACCGGTCTGCCTGCGCCGCCCCGTGCTGGCCTTCTCGCTCGCCGTGTTGATAGTTCTTCATGGTCCGCCTTTTAAACGCCGCGCTCGCAAGGCGCGACGCGTGCTGGCCCAGGTCCTCTTCACCGAGAGACTGCTCGAGCGCTTGCCGGACCGGGTCGTGGTCTATCATGATGGTTTCACACAGTGCATCTGGTCGATGGTCATCGATTCACCGCGGTTACGGGGCCGCCGCCTGATCCGGCGGATCATGCGGGATTTCTACAGCTCCATCCCTGCACGGATCCTCGTCCTGGAGATCGACGATACGACGGTTGCGCAGCGTGTTTTCGGGCGGACTTCGAAGGGCCGATTCAATAAGGACTCTTCCCCTTTGCGCCGCGCCGAGTTTGGACGCTGGCTCGACTATTACCGCGAACTCGTCGCGCTGCTCCCCGAGAATCTGGCCAATTCAAGAATCGACGCATCCTGTGACCCCGCGGTGCTCGCGGCAACGGCACAGGGTATCCTGATCAGCAATTCCGGTGAAGACTGAGAGCTACCCCCTCGTTTCGAGTGCTGACAGTGACTCGATGCTCCCCTGAATCACGCGCGGCCAGGTCGTCGTCGCTTCCGGGCAGATTGCGGCGGGCCGTTTGCCACTCATCCACAGATCACAATCTGCGAAATCCATTAGGCCACGCGGATCTCAGCTTCTCTTGCGGTAGCGAGTCTGACGGGCAAGCGAATCGCCGAAGAGATGATCGCCCTCGTGCCGGCGGAGGTGGCGATCGAACATGAAGTGGTCCCGCTCTTTGTGAAAAGCCAGGGTCGGACGACACGGGTTTCTGCGAGGATGGAGGATTCGTCGTACCTCAAACGCTCGGAAGTGAGGAAAATCATTGATCTGGAGAAATTGAGGCTGCATGATGAGGTTACCTGATCCTGGAGCATCTGGGCTTTTTCAACCAATAAATTTCGCAAAGTTTTTGTCATTGTATTTGAAGGCTAGCGCTCAAATACAATACTGCGAATATGTGAATGGCGACGACATCCCCGGAAAGCACCCTTATGGTCCCTGAAAAAGAAACTTGCAGCACACCGATTGTCTGGACACTGCTTGGAAAAAAGGTGGGAGACAATAACCAGGTTCTGGCACTCGCCGAGTCTCTTGGCTGGGGCTTTATCGAAAAACACATGCAATACATCTCGCTGGAGTTGATCCCCAATCGGCTGCTGAAAATCACCCTTCTTGGCCTGCAGCGAGCACAGTCCGATGAACTCGGCCCACCCTGGCCAGACCTGGTGATTTCCGCCGGACGGCGCAATGAACCGGTTGCGCGATGGATCAGAAAACAATCGGGCGGACACTGTCGGCTGGTACATATAGGACGTCCCTGGGCACGCCCAAAGCACTTTGACCTTATCGTGACTACGCCCCAGTATGACTTACCGAAAACTGCGAACGTTCTGTACAACGAACTGCCATTGCACCGCATAAATCAGCAAAAGCTGGCTGCTGCCGCGCAATGCTGGAAACCCGAGTTTGCTCATTTACCCCGACCGTGGCTTGCAGTGCTGGTTGGCGGTAATAGCAGTATCTCTCAATTCACCACTGCCGGGCTGCGTTATCTGGCGAAAACCGCCAATGCCATCTGT
>Ga0316196_10000296_pt1 | contig 18166 bp, 11 predicted proteins | sample Eddsed2cm_MG_FD_204938 | JGI IMG/M metagenome (GOLD analysis project Ga0316196, IMG submission 204938) | Coastal sediment microbial communities from Maine, United States - Eddy sediment 2 cm | ecosystem: Environmental > Aquatic > Marine > Coastal > Sediment | place: USA: Maine | collected... | reverse complement strand
CTGCGCAATATTCGCCGTGCGTTCCATACCATCAAGGGCAGTGGCCGGCTTGTCGGGGCGCTCAAGATTGGTGAATTCGCCTGGGATTATGAGCAATTGTTGAATCGCATAATCGACAAAACGGTTCCGCCGGAAAGACAGGTGATCAATGCCGTGGGCAAGGCGGGTAAGGCGTTGACCGAGTTGGTACATGAGCTCAAAACATTCGAGGAACCCACGTCCGATATTCCTTACCTGCGTGGTCTGGCGCGCGCGCTGGCCGAGTTCAAGACAGAAGAGTTGCTGATTGACCATACGCAAACCATGGCAATTATCGAATCTCCCCACGATCACATTACCGACGATGACGAGGATAAAGCTGAAGTTCTTGATGCCGGGTTCGGTGCAACCACGCAGATGATCGATGCGGAGGTCGGGGAAACCGAGCCGCAGAGCTGGGTCGATGCTGATATGAGCGCTAGCGATAACGAGGTTGTGCGAGCGACCCGGGATGAATCGCAGGAAACCCGGCAGACACCAGAGGTGGAGTCGGACATCAGCAAGTACGATGATACCGTACTCACCGAAGCGCCGCCGGTGCCTTCGATGGATGATCGGCGCCGTGTCGAGGCTGAAGTCCGGGCGAAAATAGCCGCCGTGGCAAGAGCCAGGGCCGAGGCCAGTTACCAGCGCGCGGCTGATTACTCGAAGGTTTCCGAGGTTGCTGCAGACGATGAGGCGAGTGCTATCGACGAGGATGCATTCGAACAGCGCGAAGCAGCCAGCGGACCAGCAATTGAAATCGAATCCATGGGTGAAGACTTCGTCGGTGAGGGCATGGTTTTTGGCGATAGTAAGGATCTGGCGGAGCAGGTTTCATTGGCTGCGTCCGTAACGGCCGAGACGCAAACGCCTGAATCTGAAGAGATCGAGATCGAATCGTTTCCGCCATTATCCGAGGTTGTAAAGAGCGATCAGCCCGCAGACGACCAGCCCGTAAACGATCAGGGCGCACTGCAGCCGGCTGCGGATGCGAATGAAGCAGCGGTGTTTGACGAGCCAGGGGAAGCTGACGAGATCGAGATTACCGGACTCACAGAGGAGCCGGAAGTCGCGGAGAGCGAGATGCCGGTGCTCGAAGAAGAGCTTGAAGCCGCGGTGTTTGACGAGCCAGGTGAAGCTGACGAAATTGAGATTACCGGACTCACAGAGGAGCCGGAAGTCGCAGGCAGCGAGATGCCGGTGCTCGAAGAAGAGCTTGAAGCAGCGGTGTTTGACGAGCCAGAGGAAGCTGACGAGATCGAGATTACCGGACTCACAGAGGAGCCGGAAGTCGCAGGCAGCGAGATGCCGGTGCTCGAAGAAGAGCTTGAAGCCGCGGTGTTTGACGAGCCAGGTGAAGCTGACGAGATCGAGATTACCGGACTCACAGAGGAGCCGGAAGTCGCAGGCAGCGAGATGCCGGTGCTCGAAGAAGAGCTTGAAGCCGCAGTGTTTGACGAGCCAGGTGAAGCTGACGAGTTCGAAATAACAGGACTCACAGAGCAAGCCTCAGCTGAAGAGATCGAAATGACGTCGGTTGCCGATGAGTCGAAGCTCGAAGAGCTCGATATGCAGGCAGTCCCCGAGCAGGACGAGGTAGAGGGAATCGAGTTTGATGCCCTCGATGAAGCGGCTGCACAGGATTCTATCGATACCGCAACGGCCGCAGATGAGCGCCCTGCGCTGGGCGGTGGTTCTGCCGCTCCGTCAGACAGGGAGGACCCCCCCGGCCCTTTCGTAGGAACGACAAGGAGCCCAGTGCCTGGCGCAGGGGCAGAGGTCAGCGAGCCCAGGGCTCAAGGGCTGCTCGAACCAACCGGCCTGTCGTTCGATCCGGAACTACTGACGATCTACCAACAAGAGGTCGAACAGCACCTCGCCATAGTAAGTTCCGCCCTTGATGAGGCCGAAAAAACCCGCGAATTGATACCGGGCGAGGATTTATATCGCGCCCTGCACACCATCCACGGTGCATCACGTACTGCGGACATCACGACCATCGGCGAACTTGCCGCCTTGCTGGAAAAACCCCTGAAAACCGCGATTGCGCAAAGCCTGGCGCTGGACCATGAAATCGTGGCGCTGTATCGCGAAGGGCAGCATGCGCTGAACAAGATGACAGCGGAGCTGGTAGCGACCCGGCTGATGCCCGATATCCCCCGGGATCTGCAAATAAGCCTGCAGGCGCTGGCGGACGATTTCGAAGAGTATACGGTTGACCTTAGCGACGACGAAAGTGGTCAATCGGGGGATTTTATCGATACCCTGACGATGATGAATGCAAGCGTCGATAGCGACCAGGACATGGAATTGCTGGCTATCTTCGTGGAGGAGGCCAACGAGTTGCTGGAGATGAGCGACAATACGCTGCACCAGTGGTCGCAGCAGCGGTTCGACGACCCCGGCGCCCAGGACTACAGCGCGGTAATGGAGCTGCAGCGATATCTGCATACCCTTAAGGGTGGTGCACGTATGGCTGAGCTCAAGGAAATCAGTGACTTATCGCATGAAATGGAATCCCTGTTTATTGCCGTGATCGACGGTCGCGTCGAAAAATCTGACAATCTGCTGGAGATGCTCAAGGACTCTTTCGATTTGCTGCATCTGCAGGTTAACCAGGCCCAGCAGGGCGACAATTTGAGTGCTTCTGACGAAATGGTTGAAGCGCTCAAACAGCTGCGACGGGGTGAAGACGGGAAAAATCGCGTTGAATCTGTGGATGAGCTGGCCGACATCGACGTGGACAGCGAGGACATTGATATTGTCAGTGAGAACCTGCCGGGTGAACCGCTGTCGAGTGTCGATCGAACTGCACAGGATGTCATCAAGGTGCGCGCAGATCTGCTTGATAACCTGGTCAGTTCGGCGGGCGAAGTCAGTATTTATCGTGCGCGCATGGAACAGCAGGTTGCCGGCCTCGGCTCGCATCTCGGCGAACTTGGACAAACCATTGCGCGCCTCAAGACTCAGTTGCGTAGCCTCGAAGCGGAAACCGATGCGCAGATTCATTTCAGCCACCGTACTGAAAGTACCCGGATCGGCGAGTTCGACCCGTTGGAAATGGATCGCTATACCTTGATCCAGGAGTTATCGCGTTCACTCAGTGAATCGGTGAACGACCTGTCCAGCCTGCAACACATGCTGGGGGACCAGGTCAAAGATTCAGAGACACTGTTGCTGCAACAATCGCGCGTCAATACGGATTTGCAGGATGGCCTCATTAAAAGCCGGATGGTCAAGTTTTCGGGACTGCTGTCGCGGCTGCGTCGACTGGTCCGCCAGAGCAGCCAGGAGCTGGGCAAGAAAGCTGAGCTGGTGGTTACCGGTGAACAAAATGAGGTCGACAACAAGGTTCTTGACCGCATGGTTGCGCCGCTTGAGCACATCATACGAAATGCGCTGTCGCACGGCATTGAAACGCCGGTGGAGCGCGTCAAGAAAGGCAAACCGGAAGTCGGTCATATCGCCATAGATATTACTCGCGACGGCTCTGACGTGGTTATTCGAGTCAGTGATGACGGCGCCGGCGTCAATATTGAAAAAGTGCGCGGTCGCGCGATGCAGCTCGGTTTGCTGGAAAAGGGCCAGATAGCCAGTGAAACTGACCTGGTGCAGTACATCCTCGAACCCGGATTCAGTACGGCGGAGCATGTTACGCAGCTTTCAGGTCGCGGTGTTGGTATGGATGTGGTCGATATCGAAGTCAAGCAGCTGGGCGGCACCTTGCAGATTGAAACGACGCCGCAGGGCACGACTTTCGTTGCTCGCCTGCCGTTTACGCTGGCGATTAACCAGGCGATACTGGTGCGTTGTGGCGAGGAAACCTTTGCTATCCCACTGCCCAACATCGAGGGCATAACACGTCTCGACGCGCAACAAATGCACGACTATTACCGCGAGGAAGCTCCGCAGCTGGAATACGCGGGGCAAAGCTTTGCGCTCCACAACCTGGCCAAACTGGTCGGCGCAGAATCGCTCTTCAGGGCTGGCGTTGAAACCGAGAAACAGGCCGTTATCCTGAGTCGCGCGGGTGATCTGCGCGTGGCTTTGCACGTTGATGAAATCATTGGTAATCGGGAAATTGTGGTCAAGACGCTCGGCAAACAACTGGGCCAGGTCAAAAGCCTTGCCGGGGCGAGTATTCTTGCCGATGGTAGCGTGGTGCTGATTCTCGATATCGGCGGGCTCATTCGCCACAATGTCGGTAATACCGTCAAAGTCGTTTATAGCGCTCGGGATGTTGCGGCGACCAAATTGCGCCATACGGTGATGGTTGTTGACGATTCGATAACCATGCGCCGGGTTGCCACCAAGCTGCTCGAGCGACATAACTACGAAGTCATTACCGCCAAGGATGGAGTAGACGCGCTGGCGCAACTGCAGGACGTGCGTCCGGATGTCGTGTTGCTGGACGTTGAAATGCCGCGTATGGACGGTTTTGAGCTGGCAACGCACATGCAGAACGAGATCTCCTTCTCGACAATACCGATCATCATGATTACTTCGCGAACCGGCGAAAAGCATCGCCACCGCGCCCTCGAAATTGGTGTTACCAATTACATGGGCAAGCCCTACCAGGAAGATGAGTTGATCGAGAACATTCAGTCTGCGTTGGCTGGCGGTTAACGGGATGCGTTCATGAATGACAAGACCACATCGGTTCGCTGCATGCTGTTGCCACTGACATCGTTGAACCTGTTGGTGCCGAACTCGGCAGTGGCTGAAATCATCGGTTACTCGTCCCCGCGTCCCCTCGCCAATTGCAGTGACTGGTTTTCCGGAGTGGTGTTGTGGCGTGGCGTTTATGTGCCGGTGGTTGCGGTCGAGCAATTGTGTGATATCGCCACCGCAAACGTCGGGCCGCGGGCTCGTTTCGCTATCATCTATAACCCCGAGCAGGATGCCGAATTACCCTATATCGCCGTACACATGCAGGACATCCCGCGAGCCTATCTCGCCGATCCCGACTCGACCGAATCCGGAAGCAGTGCGGGTCTCGGTGATTATCTGCTAACCCGGGTGGACGATGAGCAACTGGCGCGTGTTATCCCCGATCTCGACCGGATCTTTGCGGCGCTCAAGCTGGAATACAATCCGCAGCGGCTGGAAGAGCTGAAAACCTGAAGCCTTCGGTCACTGTTTTGCCAACGCGTGCCTGCCGCGCAGATGTCCGCAGCGATAAGTACGCAGAAAAGCCTTCAACCAGACCCTGTGGATACCCCCGCCCTCTACTATAGCCGGCTGTATTGATCTATCTTGCCGGGGCTGTCAGCTCAGGTCACCTAGCAGTGACTGTGCGATTGCGAGCGCGCTGATGGCGGCGGTTTCGGTACGCAGAACCCGGGGCCCAAGGCTAACCGGTGCAAAGCCCGATGTTCTCGCGAGTTCGATTTCTGCGGGATTGAGTCCACCTTCGGGGCCGAGCAGGATGGCAACTGATTCGCTGGGTGGTTGTTGTTGCAAAACAGACGCTAGCGGGTCGCCACTGAAATCGAGCAGCAGCCTGTAGTCTCGGGTTGATGCCGCAATGGTTTGCTCGAGGTTGCGCAGAAAGGTGATCTCGGGGACGATTGTACGGCCGCTTTGCTCGCAGGCGCTGATGGCGACACTGCGCCAGTGCTGCATTTTCTTTTCCTGTTGCGCTGGTTTGAGCGGTGTCTGGGTGCGTTCAGCATTGAACAGGGTAATTCGGGTTACGCCGAGCTCGGTCGTCTTCTGAATCATCCAGTCCATATGATCGGCACGTCCCAGACCCTGGACGAGTTCAACAGGTAATCTTGATTCGGTCGCTACCGCTGTCGTGGATTCAATTCTGGCGCCAAGCTTCTTGCCGTCGGCGGTGAGTACTGCGTGGAAATCGAGCGCCTGGCGGCCATCGAAGAGGGCTATAGCTGCGCCTGGTTTCAGGCGCAGCACATGCTTCAGGTAGTGGGTTTGAGCCTGGGCCAGTGCGATTTCCGCACCGACCACAAGCTCGTCATCGACATGAACGCGGGTGATGCGCATGTCGACAGGCTCTAGCTAGTAGCGATACGCTTCTGGCTTGTAAGGGCCATTGACGTCAACGCCGATGTAGGCCGCCTGCTCGGGTGTGAGCTGGGTCAACCTGGCACCGATCTTGTCGAGATGCAGTCGGGCTACTTCTTCGTCGAGATGCTTCGGCAGTACGTAAACTTCGTTCTGGTATTTGCCGGGGTTGCAGTAAATCTCCATCTGCGCCAGCACCTGGTTGGTGAACGAGTTCGACATGACAAAGCTCGGGTGTCCGGTTCCACAGCCCAGGTTCACCAGGCGTCCTTCGGCCAGCAGGATGATGCGATTGCCGTTCGGCAGGATAATGTGGTCTACCTGTGGCTTGATGTTTTCCCACTCGTAGCCCTTCATCTCGGCAACCTGGATCTCGTTGTCGAAGTGACCGATGTTGCAGACGATGGCCTGGTTTTTCATTCGGTCCATGTGATCCTTGCGGATAACGTTGAAGTTACCGGTGGTGGTAACGAAAATATCCACCTCGCCACAGACATCGTCCATGGTGACTACGCGGAATCCTTCCATCGCCGCCTGCAATGCACAGATCGGATCGATTTCAGTAATCATTACAGTAGCACCAAGGCCTTTCAACGATTGTGCTGAACCCTTGCCGACATCACCGTAACCGAGTACCAGGGCAACCTTGCCGGCGACCATGACATCGGTAGCACGCTTGATGCCGTCAACCAGTGATTCGCGACAGCCATAGAGATTGTCGAACTTGGACTTGGTGACCGAGTCATTGACGTTGAATGCGGGGAAAGGCAGCTCGCCTTTGGCCTGCATCTGCACCAGGCGGTGCACGCCGGTGGTGGTTTCTTCGGTCACGCCCTTGATGTTCTTCTGAATCGTGGAGTAGAAGTTGGGTGATTCGGCCAGCTTTGCCTTGATCGAAGCAAATGCAATCACTTCTTCTTCGGTGCCCGGATTGTCCAGCACTGAAATATCGGATTCGGCTTTGGTTCCAAGGTTGATGAGCATAGTGGCATCACCACCGTCATCAAGAATCATGTTGGGGGTGCCACCGTCATGCCATTCCATGATGCGGTGTGAGTACTGCCAGTAATCCTCGAGTGATTCACCCTTGATGGCAAAAACCGGTACGCCCGAATCGGCGATAGCCGCGGCAGCGTGGTCCTGGGTAGAAAAGATGTTGCACGATGCCCAGCGCACTTCGGCACCAAGCGCAACCAGGGTTTCGATCAGCACGGCGGTTTGAATCGTCATGTGCAGTGAGCCTGCGATGCGCGCACCTTTCAGCGGTTGCTCGGCACCGTACTTTCCGCGCAGTGATACCAGGCCGGGCATTTCAGTTTCGGCGATCGCAATCTCTTTGCGGCCCCAGGAAGCGAGGGCGAGATCGGCTACGGTAAAGTCTTGTTTTATAACGTCTTTGGCGTTAGCACTCATAAATATTCTCCAAACTATTTATGAGCGCCGTTCGATTGATCAGTTGGGCGAGCCTGGCAGTAAAGCTGTCGCAGCGCTCCTCGCACAAAAGCCCCGAAGAAAAGGGGAGCCGGTATTCTACTCAAAAATCCTCGGCTGTCAAATTTCACAGGGCAACCGCGCTGGCTGCCCTGCGGAAACCGTCCCGAAGGTCGGCCCGAAGGTCGGACTAGAGTCCGGCTGCGTCTTTCAATGCTTCTGCCTTGTCCGTTTTTTCCCAGCTCAGATCAAGATCGTCGCGTCCGAAATGGCCGTAGGCAGCGGTCGGTTGATAAATTGGACGTAACAGGTCGAGCATAGCGATCAGGCCCTTGGGGCGCAGGTCAAAATGCTCGCGAATCAGAGTGATGATGCGATTGTCGTCAATCTTGCCGGTACCGAAGGTATCCACGCTGATGGAAGTGGGTTCGGCAACGCCGATGGCGTAGGAGACCTGGACCTCGCAGCGCCCGGCGATGCCTGCCGCGACGATATTCTTGGCCACGTAGCGCGCCGCGTAGGCTGCCGAGCGGTCGACCTTGGAAGGGTCCTTGCCGGAGAACGCGCCGCCACCGTGACGAGCCATGCCGCCGTAGGTGTCAACGATAATCTTGCGACCGGTCAAACCCGCATCGCCAACCGGACCGCCGATAACGAAACGACCGGTGGGATTAACGTGGATGTTTTCTTGCTTGCATTGCGACAGCCATTCGGCGGGCAATACCGGCTTCAGAATGGTTTCGATGACGGCTTCACGCAGTGTTTTCAGGTCAATCGATTCCTTGTGCTGGGTCGACAGCACAACGGCCTCGATGCCAACCGGTTGATGGTTTTCGTAGCGCAGCGTCACCTGGCTCTTGGCGTCTGGCAACAACCAGTCCAGTTCGCCGGACTTCATCAGTTCAAACTGTTTGCGCACCAGTCGATGCGAATAGGTTATCGGCGCTGGCATTAGCACATCGGTCTCGTTGCAGGCGTAGCCGAACATCAGGCCCTGGTCGCCGGCGCCCTGTTCCTTATCGTCGCCTTCGTCGACGCCCATGGCGATATCGACGGACTGCTTGCCAAGCCCGGTGAGCACCGCGCAGCTATCGCCATCGAAGCCACATTCCGGTTTGTCGTAGCCGATATCTTTAACCGTCTTGCGCACCAGTGCTTCGAAATCGACTTCGGCATTGGTGGTAATCTCTCCGGCGAGCAGGACCATGCCGGTCTTTACCAGTGTTTCACAGGCGACGCGAGAACGATAATCCTGGGTTAGCAGGGCGTCCAGCACGGCATCAGAAATCTGGTCCGCCATTTTGTCTGGATGTCCGCCAGATACGGATTCCGAAGTGAAGATGTATGAGCCCGGCATAAATGCTTCCTCTAAATAGCTGTCGATTGTGCGTGGAAAAAATGCATTATATGTAAGACAAATAAAAATAACAGCCCTTGATAGTCGCGTCCTGCAATTACCGAACGAAGTTCAAGTAAGTTATAAGTTGCTGTGAATTTGCATTTACGAGAGAATATCGCGCCTTGTCGACAGAGGGGCTCTAATGGTGGGCCGAAATTATCGGTTCTGAAGGCCGGGAGTGGATCCTGGTTTCGGGAATAAACCATTTATAAACAATAATTTATGTTGAATTATTCAGCAGCGGGGACGACCAATGGCATCACGTAAAATGCTGGCAAACGCAATTCGAGCGTTGGCCATGGATGCGGTTCAAAAGGCCAATTCGGGGCATCCGGGTGCGCCCATGGGGATGGCCGATATTGCCGAAGTTCTCTACAACGACTTCATGCGGCACAATCCGGCTAATCCCGAATGGAGCGATCGGGACCGCTTCGTGATGTCCAATGGCCACGGTTCGATGCTGCCTTATTCGGTGCTGCATCTCAGTGGCTACGACGTCACCATAGACGATCTGAAAAACTTCCGGCAGCTGCACTCCAAGACGCCGGGGCATCCTGAGCACGGCTATGCGCCAGGTATCGAGACCACCACGGGACCTCTCGGTCAGGGTATTACCAATGCTGTGGGTATGGCCGTCGCCGAGCGTGTTCTGGCGGCCAGGTTCAATCAGGGCGATTTCAACATCGTCGATCATTTCACCTATGTTTTTCTCGGTGATGGTTGTTTGATGGAAGGTATATCGCATGAAGCCTGTTCGCTTGCTGGCACGCTGGAGCTGGGCAAGCTGATTGCTTTCTGGGACGACAACGGTATCTCCATCGACGGTAAGGTAGAAGGCTGGTTTCGTGATGACACGCCGGCACGTTTTAAAGCTTATGGCTGGCACGTGATGGAAGTCGATGGCCATGATCCGGATGAGATCAAGATAGCCATCGAGGCGGCGCGGGCGATTTCCGCCAAACCGTCGCTCATTTGCTGCAAAACGATCATTGGTTACGGTTCGCCCAACAAGGCGGGCAGTCACTCCTGCCATGGCGCTCCGCTGGGTGAAGAAGAAGTTGCTCTGGCGCGTATCGAACTGAACTGGGAGCCGGCACCGTTTGAAATCCCGGAAGAGGTATACCAGGGCTGGGATCATAAGAAAGCAGGCCAGGTACAGGAAGACGACTGGAGCCAGAAATTCAGCGCTTACGCTGAAGCCCATCCTGAACTGGCGGCTGAGTTCAAACGCCGCATGAGCGGTGAGTTACCGCAGGACTGGAGCGAAGCGGCGCAGGCATTTGTTACCGAAACGGATGCAGCTGCCCCGGAAAAGGCAACGCGGGTGTCGTCGCTGGCAACGCTGGAAGCCTTTTCGCCACTGTTGCCGGAGTTGTTTGGCGGTTCGGCCGACCTCGGTGGTTCCAATGGCACCGAGTGGTCGGGATTTAAACCGATGCGTGCGGAAATGTATGACGCCAACTACATCAATTATGGTGTGCGTGAATTCGGCATGTCGGCGATGATGAATGGTATCGTGTTGCACGGCGGCTTTATTCCATTCGGCGCCACCTTCCTGGTGTTTTCCGATTATGCGCGCAATGCGTTGCGCATGGCCGCGCTGATGAAAATCCAGTCGATCTTTGTGTTCACTCACGATTCGATCGGGCTCGGCGAAGATGGGCCGACCCACCAGGCTGTTGAGCAGATCCCTGCGCTGCGCATGATCCCCAATATGCAGCTGTGGCGTCCATGTGATGCGGTCGAAACTGCGGTCAGCTGGAAGGCTGCCATCGAGCGCCGTGATGGGCCGAGCTGCCTGGTGTTCTCGCGTCAGAACCTGAAGCATCAGCAACGCAGCGCGGAGCAGATCGAAGCTATTTCCCGAGGTGGGTACGTATTGCGTGATTGTGACGGGACGCCCGATGTGATCATCATTTCGACCGGCTCGGAAGTGGAGCTGGCGATGGCGGCCAGTGAGGCCGAGGCGCTGGAAGAGGTGAACATCCGCGTGGTCTCGATGCCGAGCACCACCCAGTTTGACCGCCAGACAAAGGAGTACCGCGAGTCGGTATTACCGCCGGGAGTCAAGGCGCGCCTCGTCGTCGAAGCCGCGGTGAGTGCCGGATGGTACAAATATGCCGGTCTGGACGGTACCGTCATTGGTATGGATACCTTTGGTGAGTCGGCACCAGCCAAAGAACTGTTTGCTTATTTCGGTTTCACCGTCGACAAGGTGGTGGAAGCGGTCAAGAACTTATTGAAATCAGATTAACTTAACGATTGGGAGAGAACAAATGACAGTACGCGTCGGTATTAATGGTTTTGGGCGGATTGGACGCATGGTTTTTCGCGCGGCCCAGGATTTTGATGACGTTGAGATCGTTGGCATTAACGACCTGCTCGAGCCGGATTACCTGGCTTACATGCTCAAATACGACTCGGTGCACGGCAAGTTCAAAGGCGACATCGCTGTCGATGGAAATACCCTGGTTGTCAATGGCAGCAAAATTCGTCTGACCGCCGAGCGTGATCCGGCGGCACTGAAGTGGGGTGATCTCGATGTTGATGTCGTTATCGAATCAACCGGGCTGTTCCTCACCAAGGAAACCGCGCAGAAACACATCGATGCCGGCGCCAGAAAAGTCATCATGTCGGCGCCGTCCAAGGACGATACGCCGATGTTCGTATTTGGTGTCAATAATGATCAGTATGCAGGTGAAGCGATTATTTCGAACGCTTCCTGCACCACCAATTGTCTGGCGCCGATCGCCAAGGTGATCGACGATAACTTCGGGCTCAAGCGCGGCCTGATGACCACGGTTCACGCGATGACGGCTAATCAGAAAACCGTCGACGGACCGTCGATGAAGGACTGGCGCGGCGGTCGTGGCGTACTCGAGAATATTATCCCGTCATCGACTGGCGCCGCCAAAGCGGTGGGTAAAGTCTTGCCGCAACTGAACGGCAAACTCACCGGTATGGCGTTTCGCGTGCCGACCTCCGATGTGTCGGTGGTCGACCTGACCGTCGAACTGGACAAGGGTGCCAGCTACGAGGAAATTTGCAACGCGATGAAAGAAGCCTCTCAAGGTGCGATGAAAGGCGTGCTGGCTTACACCGATGAAAGCGTTGTATCAACCGACTTTCGCGGTGAATCCTGCACCTCGACCTTCGATGCACAAGCCGGTATCCAGATGGATGAGACCTTCGTCAAACTGGTGTCGTGGTACGACAATGAATGGGGTTATTCCTGCAAGGTCGTTGAGATGGCGCGCGTCATCTCGGACTGATCATGCCGGTACTTGAACTGACCGGCCTTGAACTGGCCGGCAAGCGCGTTCTGATTCGCCAGGATTTGAATGTGCCGGTCAAGGATGGTGTGGTCACCAGTGACCAGCGCATTCTGGCTTCTCTTCCGGCGATACGCCATTGTATCGAGGCGGGTGCGCGGTTGATGATTATGTCGCACCTGGGCCGACCCGAAGAAGGGGTCGCCGAGGAGCGTTTCTCATTGCAGCCGGTCGCCAGCTATCTTGCCGATGCGTTGGGTCAGGACGTGCCCCTGGTCAGGGATTACCTGCAGCAGCCACCGCAACTTGAAAACGGCGACGTGGTGTTGCTGGAGAATGTGCGCTTCAATGTCGGCGAAAAAGCGAATGATGAAAGCCTGTCGCGTCAGTATGCCGCGCTTTGCGATATCTTCGTGATGGATGCATTCGGCACCGCACACCGCGCCCAGGCATCCACCCACGGTGCAGGGCAGTACGCCCCGGTAGCCTGTGCCGGTCCTTTGCTGGCCGGTGAACTTGACGCTCTCGGCAAGGCGCTGAATCACCCCGCCAGGCCGGTAGTCGCGATCGTCGGTGGCTCCAAGGTGTCCACCAAGTTGACCGTTCTGGAATCACTCTCGGGCATTGTCGACCAGTTGATACCCGGCGGAGGGATTGCTAATACCTTTATCGCGGCGGCCGGTTTCAATGTCGGTAAATCGCTGGTGGAGGTCGATCTGATCCCCGAGGCAAAGCGTCTGGTCGAGCAGGCAAAGCAACAGGGACGTGATATCCCGATACCTGTCGATGTGGTCTGCGGTAAGGAATTTTCCGAGACCGCCGTGGCGGTTATCAAAGCGGTCGACCAGGTCGAAGACGATGACATGATTTTCGACATCGGGCCGCAGACCGCAGCGCATTTCGCAACCATATTGCAACAGGCGGCCACTATCGTGTGGAATGGTCCGGTTGGTGTATTTGAATTCGACCAGTTTGCTGAAGGCACCCGGGTCGTCTCGCAGGCGATTGCTGCTTCGCCAGCGTTTTCCATTGCCGGGGGTGGTGACACCCTGGCGGCAGTCGATAAGTATGGGATCACGCAGCAAGTTTCATACATTTCCACCGGTGGCGGTGCTTTCCTCGAGTTCCTCGAAGGCAAGCAGTTACCGGCTGTAGCAATGTTGGAAAAGAGGTATGAAGATTATGAGCGAAGTCATTCGTAGAACCAAAATTGTAGCCACGATGGGTCCGGCCACCGAGTCCGACGAGGCCATCGATAGTCTGATCAAAGCCGGGGTGGACGTGGTCCGTCTCAACTTCTCCCACGGTACGGCTGAAGAGCACCGGGCGCGGGCTGATACAATCCGGCGTATCGGTAATGAAAATCATCGTCACCTGGCCATTCTGGCAGACCTGCAGGGTCCTAAGATTCGCACGGAGAAATTCCGTGAGGGAAAGGTTGAACTCGCGATCGGTGATCGCTTTTGTCTGAATACCGAATGCCCCGATGGCGAGGGTGACGAGCAGCAGGTCGGTGTAACCTACAAGAAGCTGCCAGAGGACGTGAAGGCGGGCAACTCCCTGGTGCTCGACGATGGACGCATCGTGTTGCAGGTAGTGACGGTCGATGGGCCGCGCATCGAATGCACCGTGACGGTGGGCGGCGAACTATCCGATAACAAGGGCATCAATTTGAAGGGTGGTGGCCTGACCGCCGAAGTGCTTACTGATAAAGATCGCGCCGATATCAAAACCGCCGCCCTGATCAATTGCGATTACCTGGCCGTATCTTTTCCGCGAAATGCCAACGACATGATGCAGGCGCGCAAGTTGCTCGAGGCCGAAGGCTGCAAGGCGGGACTGGTCGCCAAGATTGAACGCGCCGAGGCACTCGAGAATATCGAGGAAATTATCCAGGCCTCGGAAGCCATCATGATTGCCCGAGGTGATCTCGGGGTCGAAATCGGCGATGCCAAGTTGCCAGCGGTGCAGAAAAAGCTCATTCGTACCGCCCGACGCCTTAATTGTGTGGTGATCACTGCGACGCAGATGATGGAGTCGATGCGCGACAACCCGATTCCAACCCGCGCCGAGGTCTTCGATGTCGCCAACGCGGTGCTCGACGGTACCGATGCGGTGATGTTGTCGGCGGAAACCGCGACCGGGCGATTTCCGAGCGAAACGGTCAGGGCAATGTCGGATATCTGCCTGAACGCCGAGCAGGAGAGTCGCGCACTTAAATCCAGGCATCGAATCGACAGCACCTTTACCCGTGTCGATGAAGCCATTGCGATGGCGGCCATGTATACCGCCAATCATCTGAACGTGCGGGCTATCGCTACGCTGACCGAGTCGGGCTCAACCTCGCTATGGATGTCCCGTATCAGTTCGGGTATCCCAATTTTTGCCCTGTCGAGGCACGAGTCCACCAATCGCAAGGTCAACCTTTATCGCGGTGTATCCCCGGTATTCTTCCCCACTGTGCACACCAACCATGCCGAGGCCAACATGGAGGCGGTTGAGTTGATGAAGAAGCACGGTACTATTGAGGACGGTGACCTGGTGATTATCACCAAGGGTGACCTCATGGGTACCGGTGGTGGTACCAACGCGATGAAGATTGTCGAAGTCGGTAATATGCCCAGCTTTATTGCCTAGGTAAGCGCGCCCAGGTAAGTGAGCCCGGGAAAGTCATGCTGCAGCGGGTTTGCGTTGCAGCAGGCTGTAGCTGAAGATTGCCAGGCCGATCCAGATGCCACAGAAGGCGAGCAACTTGTCCCGGTTAAAGGCTTCTCCCAGCAGCAGTACGCCGGATAAAAATTGCAGCGAAGGTGTCACGTAGAACAGGATGCCGACGGTGGTCAGCGGTAGCATGCGGGTGCCGGCCGTGAAGAAGGCGAGCGGTATGATGGTAATCGGGCCACCCAGTATCAACAGCATGTCGGTATTCCAGTCGCGGTGCAGAAATACGGCCTGCCCGGAATAATGCAGCCACAACAGCAACCCCAGGGTAAACGGCAGCAATAACAGGGTTTCTACGAACAGCCCGGGAATTGCATTGGTTTTCATTTGTTTGCGCAGCAGGCCATAGCCGGCAAAGCTCACGGCAACCGCGAACCCCAGCCAGGGGAAGGCCGCGGTGGTGAACACATAATAGCTGACACCTGCCGCGGCAAAGAGGATGGCAACAAACTTCACCCGCGTCAGCTGCTCGTGGAAGACGACTACGCCGGCAAGCACGTTCAGCAGCGGTGTCAGGAAATAGCCCATGCTGGCCTCGATCACTCGATGATTGGCAACCGCCCAGATGTAAATGCCCCAGTTGAAGCAGATCACCAGGCTGGACAGGGTAAGCCATCTGAGTTCCTGCCAGGAGCCTAGCGCTGCGCTGAACTGGGCGCGGCGTCGGGCGCTCAGTGTCACCAATAAGACCAGCACCGGCACTGCCCAGAGCATGCGATGCAACAGCACCTCGCCCGCTGGCACATGGATGAGCAGGTTCCAGTAAAGCGGAAACAGGCCCCAGCCGATGTAACCGGTCAGAATGACCGCGTATCCCCTGTTCATAGCGTTTTCAGTTTCTTCGCAGGTCGCGTGCCAGTACCAGGATGAGTCCAGTCACCTGCAGGAAAATGGCGATGCTGAACAGGCGTGAATTGTCACTTTCCAGCGGCATTCGGGATTCGTGTAATTCAAGGGTCTCGAAATAGGTATTGTTGATGGATTCGATAATGGCGGCCTGCGCAGCGGCGCTGATATCGAGGAGTAAGCCCAGCTGGTTGCCGCGGTCGCGGTCCATACGCGGCTCGAATTCCGCAAGATCATAAGTTGACATTAATTCCTGCAGGTAATCCTGGTAGAAGGATTCGCTGACCGCTGGCTTGTCCTGCGGTTGCGCAAACAACAAAATGAAAAACTCTTTCTTGCGCTCGACCTCCACCTTTGATTGCCACGAGCTGTCTATCAATACCTGCTGACGATTGATGTCGCGATCGATGAGGTTGATAGCATCGTTATTCAGGCCGATGAAGTAATGCGTGATGACCGCCGAAAGAATATTGAAAACGATACCGGTTAGTACGAACACCCAGGGCGATAGCAATCGATCGAGCGCAGATTTACCCATCATTGCCATCGAAGATCGGCGCCAGTTCGGCATTGAAGCCGCAACAGAAGATCGGGCAGTCACAGTAAGGCAGCAGGTCCGTCGCGTTGTCCATGTCACGCTCGGTGATCGCTGTGACCTCGTTAAGAATCACTGCAGCGACCTGCAGTTGTCTGCTTTTCACCACCTGCAGTGTCATCAGGGCTTGATTGACTGCACCGATGCGATCATTGACGACGATGATGACGGGCAATTGCAGGGCGCTCGCCAGATCGGCATTTCGACCATCTTCGGCCAGTGGCGAATAAAAACCGCCGGCACCCTCGACAATCAGGCAATGTGCCGGATCGTCACGACTGCAGGCATCGATCAGCGCCTGTAGTTTGATTGTCTGGCCCTCGAGGCGCGCTGCCCGGTGCGGTGCCAACGCAGCACGATAACGATAGGGGTTGATGCGCTCGAGTGTTTCGCGGCTGGCGTTGGCCTGCTGCAGCGCAGCGGCATCGTGGGTGATCAGGATCCCGTTGCCAGACTCGATACAACCCGACTCGGCGGGCTTGCGAGTTTCGACTTTGACTCCCCGTTGGCACAGCTGGCGCACAATCTCGCAGGCGATATAGGTTTTGCCGACATCGGTATCGGAACCGGTGATGAAGTAGCCCTGCGAGTCGAAGCGGATCATCGCTGCATTCTGTGCAACTTGCCGAGCAACTGCAAGTATTCTGCTCGGCAATTGCTCCTGCATCCATGCAGTCGTGCGGTTGCCGATAAGCTCACTGTGTCGGCCTGTGCTCCTTGCACCCGGCTTGACGCAGTTCAGCCACGACTGCACCGGCTTTCCCCCGATGTGCCTTTGGTACATCGGGTTGCGCAGACCGACACAGCGGCATCTCGTCACCCTCGCGACGAATACTGGTGAGAGATGCATGCTAGACCTTAATGTCGTCGCCATAAAAGCGTGGAATGATGGTGGTCGGGGTGAAGCAGCTGTTATAATCGCGGGCGATTTTTCAGACTCATATCAAGATGCAGGAATTTGTCATTGGCCAGCGCTGGATCAGTGCCGCCGAACTTCAGTTAGGGCTCGGCATGGTGATCGAGATCGAACACCGTACCGTTAATATTATCTTCCCGGCCACGGGTGAAACGCGTATTTATGCGCGTGCTGATGCGCCCCTGACGCGGGTGCGATTTCGCGTCGGCGACTGGATCGAGCGACAGGACGGCGTGGTCCTGCAGGTGCTCGAGTTGCGTGAAACGGACGGGCTTATCGTTTATGAATGCGTCGATGAACAGGGCAACCCGGTAGCGCTTGCGGAGGGAAGGTTGAGTAATTTTCTGCAACTCAACCAGCCCGGCGAGCGCTTGCTCAACGCGCAAATCGATCGCAACAAGTGGTTCAACCTGCGCAGCAAGACCCGCGAAATCGCCAACTACCTGCAACGCTCTGCCGTCTACGGCCTGGCGGGCTGTCGCACCAGCCTGATCGCCCACCAGTTGTATATCGCCCATGAAGTATCGCGCCGCTATGCACCCCGGGTACTGCTGGCCGATGAGGTGGGTCTCGGTAAAACCATTGAGGCCGGCCTGATTCTGCACCAGCAGCTTTTGCTGGAACGCGCGCGGCGGGTATTGATTGTTGTGCCGGAGTCCCTGGTGCATCAGTGGCTGGTGGAGATGTTGCGCCGCTTCAACCTGATGTTCAGCATTTATGATGAAGCCCGTCTTGCATTGGACAAGTATGATGGCGATGATTTCATTGACGAATATGATGACGTCGAAAATCCGTTTCATGCGGAGCAGCTGGTATTGTGTAGCCTCGAATTCCTGACCGCCAATGCACAACATGCGGCACATGCACGCGACGGTGAGTGGGACCTGCTGGTGGTGGACGAAGCCCATCACCTGCAGTGGTCGCCTGAGCAACCCAGT
>Ga0316196_10000294_pt1 | contig 18253 bp, 15 predicted proteins | sample Eddsed2cm_MG_FD_204938 | JGI IMG/M metagenome (GOLD analysis project Ga0316196, IMG submission 204938) | Coastal sediment microbial communities from Maine, United States - Eddy sediment 2 cm | ecosystem: Environmental > Aquatic > Marine > Coastal > Sediment | place: USA: Maine | collected... | reverse complement strand
CTTGGCCATGGCTTGTTTGACGCCCTGCAACACCGCGGTCGCCAGCGGACACCCGTTTACGTCGCTGCAATTGGAGTAAATGAAGCTGAGCAGGACCAGTTTGTCGCCCAGCAGCTCGTGAAGCCGCGCCGGTTCACCGGATGACAGCAGAATGTCCCCGTCCGCAGCCTGCTGAACAACGGGAAGCGCATAACTGCCCGGGACCGGGGGCGCGAAACCGAGCGCACCATACCCCGGCGCAAGCGGCACTGGGGTGTCCGCCCAGGCCACCGCGCCCACCAAACTCAGCAGCAGACCGAACAGCGGGCCCGTCACCCGCGAGATACCACCGCGCGGTCGCACCGGAACGAGCGCGCGGCTTTCGGTCTCAGTCGATGATGCCCGCCACCCGCGTCTCGGCGGATTCGGCCGTCTTGCCATAGAGCGAGTAGGCACCGAATCGCATCTGGTGTGGACGTCCGAGTTTCTCGGCATAGAAATCGATCTCAAACTGCTTGGTAGCCTGTTTGCCATCCCAACTGTATGCCTTGAAGAACTGCTCGTCCGCATCGCCCTTCTTGTCCCACTGCGACAACAGCGATGATGTGTAATAGATACGCGAACCGTCCCAGCTTTGCGAGAGCATGTTGAGTTGCGAACCAACCTTATGGGAATAGACCTCTTTCGGATTGAAAGGATCGCTGATGTCGAATGCCCGGCTGGTGCCGTCCATGAACGTATCGACCCAGAGCAGACCGTCGTCCGCGGCGATCGAGATGTCCACTGGCAAGGGCACCGCGCTGGGATCACCGATGTCCGCCACGGCCTCGGCCTGCCACTCGCCAGACTCATCCTCGTATATCAGCCAGATCTTCGAGGTTAACGCGGTGGTGGTAAAACAGTAGTTGTTCTGAGCGCCCCAGGCGCATCTTATCTCCAATGGCGCGCCCGGCACATCCAGTACCTTTTTGGCCTTGCGACTGTGCAGGTCCCAAACAACCACGGTGTTACCGAAGCGTTTCATCGCCTCCCCGTCCTGCAGCATTTTACCGAAATCCATCATGTAGTTGGACCATCCGGTGAAAGACGACGACACAAGAACGTTGCGTCGCGGCAGCGCGCGCACGTCGTAGCCGTAGCCATCGGCGAACTGACCGGCCTTGGTGGCGCCACGCAAGTCTTCGTCGGTGGGCATCCAGTGGGTGGCGACGTATTTACCTTCGTTGGTATATTCCACCATTGCGGTACGTCCACCGTGATCCCGATTGTTGGACAGTCCGGTGATCATCATGCGGCCCGGCAAAGCGTAGGTCGTATGGGGGCCAACGACACCCCCACTGCTTTCGACGAAATCCGTGATTACCTGGCTCAAACTTGGTTTGGCCGGGTCGGTGTGGACGTCGAACACGAAGACCTTGTTGGTGTCCAATCCGCCAGCCCAGAGATAGCGGCGATCGTCGGTCAGCCCTGAGTGGTGGGCTTCGTTTCGTCCGCCCACGGACAGGCTGTGCACCACCTTGCCATAGTCCTCGGACGCCGGATTGACCGCAACGGTGACGAGTTTGTCCTGTTCATCGCCCACACCTTCCTGGCCCAGCGTCCAAACATAGACAAAATCCTCCTGGCCGACGATCTTCGCCATATACGGCGACATGCAGGTCTCGTCCGCAAACGCTGCCCCCGTCATCAAACATATGGACGAGGCAAATGTGAACCATGCGGTTCGCGTCCGGGTCAAGCCACCGAAAATGCTCATGCTCTATCTCCTGCTGACGTACCTGAATGGCAAACATAGATGATCGACAAGCTGCCTGCACAGACATCCCCGCAATTGCCTTCCTGGAAAGGGAAGCGATGGGCTCGGCATAGGGTGTTGCTGCCGGCATCCTGGCAAAAGCATAGCGCATCATTTACGCACCGACACTGTCATGCGAACGCGACACCGCCTGCGGGTGGGATTCGGTTCGGCCGGCGGCAACACGGGCAGAACTGTCGCTCCAAGGGGACAGAATGCCCATTCATGAATGGGCGCCGGGCTGTGGCCTTCCGCGGCAACTTCAGGCAATTTGATGCGTGTTTTTCGCTGTATTTTCGAACCGGATCAGCTACCCTGTCGCCGCCACGCGTTTTCAGTCCATGCGGCTGGCACACATCATGCTGCCAGCCGGTCAGGCGGCGTTGCCTCTGTGCTTCTGAAGCGGAACATAGCGGTGCGACCCGGAACAAGAACAATCCGGCAACAAACGGAAAGCAGGAGGTCATGGATCGATGAAATTCGAATCCCCAGTTCATCCGCGGCGTGGCGATACCCTTCGCAGGCTCTGGTTTGCCCGTCTGACCGGGCTGCTCGCCATGCTGATACTGCCAACGGTTTGGGCATCATCTCCCGAGGCAATAGTCCGGGATGCCACCCAGTCACTGATTCAGGCGGTGGAAGCCAATCGAGACGCAATCGAGCGTGACCCGGAACAGGTCAAGACGCTGATCGAGGAATTTGTCGCCCCGCAAATTGATTTTCAGATCATGTCCCGGGTCATACTCGGTCAGCATTGGCGTAGCGCCACGCCAGATCAGCGCGCACGGTTCGTTCAGGCGTTCCGGGGCTTTCTGGTTCGGTTCTATACCACCGCAATCAAGGAGTACGTGGTTCAGGAAGGCATCCCGGAACAGGTGAGTGTTGAAGTGCTCCCCCTGCGGGACGAGCCAAGCGGGCGGACCACGCGGGTCAAGAGCCGCATATTGCAGAATGGCCGCGCTCCGGTGGAAGTCACTTATGGGCTGTATCGCACCGATCAGAACGGCTGGCGCCTGATCGACATCCAGATTGAGGGCATCAGCCTGGTGATCAACTACCGGCAGTCGTTTTCCCGCGAACTCCAGACATCGGGGTTGGACGATCTGATAGCCAATCTGGAAGCCCGGGACAATCCGGCCTGATCAATTCACCGGTGCACACAAACCTGACCCGACGCCGGCACGGTCTGGGCCAGTTCAGTCACCGGCTGCTGTTCGCCCTTCTCATCGCCCTGCTGATTGCAGGGCTTTCTGCCAGAGCCCATGGCGCAGCCATCGGCGGGGTTGAGCTGACCGATCAGAATGGCCACCCGTTTCGCTTCGAAAGCCATCGGGATCAAACCATCCTCCTGTTGTTCGGATACACCCACTGCCCTGACGTATGCCCCCTGACACTGCAGACCCTGCGCGGGACGCTGGATGCGTTGCGGGACGACAGGGAGGCCTATCTGCCGGTGTTCGTCTCAGTGGACCCGGAGCGGGACCCTCCCGACCGGCTGGCGCAGTACGTGGCCTACTTCCATCAAGACATTCTCGGTCTGACCGGCGCGCCCGACGATCTCCGGCGGCTGGCGGATCAGTGCCGGGCCGATTTCCAGGTTCACGACCAGAACGGCGATCCGCACTACGCCGTAGACCACAGTCCCCACCTGTACATCATCCACCCTGGCGGCAAACTGGCCGGCATCATACCCCACGGCATTACGGCGACGGACAGCGCGGACATTGTCCGCTCGCTGGCGGCGAATCCTTAGGGTTTCCCCAGGGTAGGTGGAGACCTCGGCATCGGGCCGGCGCGAGGCCGCTGATGCAAACTCCAAAAACTCCTATATTATGCTGATGCGGGACCGGCCCACAGAGGCCCAAGTCGGCCGTACCATGATTTCGTCGTCGACGCACAACCAATGACTTCAGTGAGGACAAAAACCATGAACAAGATGCTCGCCGCCGCAGCAGGGCTGGCGCTATCCGCCATTGCGGTCGGAGCTCAGGGGAAAACCCTGGTGTTCTGCTCGGAGGGAAGCCCCGAAGGCTTTAACCCACAATTATTCACCGCAGGCACGACTTTCGATGCCAGCTCCCGACAGGTGTATGACGGTCTGGTCCAGTTCGAACGCGGAACCACCAACATCATGCCCGGACTGGCCGAATCCTGGTCGGTCAGCGACGACGGCCTGGTCTACACCTTCAATCTTCGCAAGGGGGTCAAGTTCCACTCCAACGAGGGATTCACGCCGACCCGCGATTTCAATGCGGACGACGTCATATTCAGCTTCGAGCGGCAGTGGAAGCCGGACAACCCCTACCACAAGGTGTCCGGGGGCACCTACGAGTACTTTAACGGCATGAGCATGCCGGACCTGCTGAAGGAAATTGAGCGGGTTGACGATTACACGGTCCGTTTTCATCTGAATCGGCCCGAAGCGCCCTTTATCGCCAACCTGGGCATGGACTTCGCGTCCATTCTGTCCGCCGAGTACGCCGATGCCATGCTTGCGGCCGGAACGCCGGAAGTCATCGACCTGGAACCCATCGGCACCGGTCCTTTCCAGTTCGCGGCCTATCAGAAAGACGCGGTCATCCGCTACCTGGGGTTTGAGGACTACTGGCAAGGCAAGCCGGCCATCGACAAGCTGGTGTTTTCCATTACACCAGACGCTTCGGTTCGCTATGCCAAGCTGAAGGCGGGCGAGTGCCACGTCATGCCCTACCCCAATCCAGCGGACCTGGAGGCCATGGCTGACGAGGCTGATTTGACCCTGATGCAGCAGGAAGGCCTGAATGTGGGCTACCTGGCTTTCAACGTGGAGAAAAAGCCGTTCGACAATCGTGAAGTGCGCCAGGCGCTGAACATGGCCATTAACAAGGACGCGATCATCGAGGCCGTGTTCCAGGGTGCCGGCACGGTGGCGAAGAACCCGATTCCACCCACCATCTGGTCCTACAACGAGGCCACCGAGGACTACGCCTACGACCCTGAAAAGGCCAAGCAAATGCTGGCCGATGCGGGGTACCCAGACGGCTTCGAGACCAATATCTGGGCGATGCCGGTCCAGCGGCCGTATAACCCCAACGCCCGGCGAATGGCGGAAATGATCCAGGCCGATTGGGCTAAAGTCGGGGTCAAGGCCGATGTCGTGACCTACGAGTGGGGCGAGTACCTGAAACGATCCAAGGACGGCGAGCATGACACCGTGTTGCTCGGATGGACCGGGGACAACGGGGACCCGGACAACTTCCTGGCGGTGCTGCTGGGCTGTGACGGCGTCGGCGGCTCCAACCGCGCCCGCTGGTGCCATCAGCCGTTCGAGGACTTGATTCAGCAGGCCAAGGTCGTGAGTGACCAAGGGGAGCGCACCGAACTGTATGAGCAGGCGCAATTGGTATTCAAGGAAGAAGCGCCCTGGGTCACAATAGCCCACTCCGTTGTGTTCAAGCCGCTACGAAAGGAAGTGATCGACTTCCGCATCGATCCGTTCGGGGGCCATCCCTTCTACGGTGTTGACCTGGCAGAGTAGAGCAGGACCGAAGCCCGGCCGGGATTATAGTTCCCGGCCGGGCAACACGGTTTTTCTACCCAAGCACCCAACGGGCGGCGCATGCTCACACGCATCTCGCTTGGAATGCCACTGTGGCCCCTGCTCTGGCTGGGCAGAAACGAGAAATATCGACCGTCGGTCGAAATCCCACCTATGATAGGGGTTCAGTTCACAGCACGGCCCTCTCGGGCCAGGGCGAGACCCTCCGGTTAAATGCTGCAATTTCTGCTGAAGCGATTGGCCCTGGTGATTCCCGCCTTTTTCGGGGTCACGATACTGACCTTCGCTCTAATCCACTTGATCCCGGGCGACCCGGTGCTCCTGATGGCCGGTGAACGGGGTATCGACCCGGAAAGGCACGCGGAACTGCGTCGTGAGATGGGGCTGGACCGACCCATGGTCGTGCAGTATCTGCATTACATCGGGGGTGTCTTTCAAGGGGACTTAGGCAAGTCCCTGATCTCCAAGAAGCCGGTCATGGAAGAATTCCTGACCCTGTTTCCCGCCACCATCGAACTGTCCCTGTGCGCCATGATTTTCGCCGTAACCATCGGCCTGCCGGCCGGCATTCTGGCGGCGGTGAAACGGGGAACGGTGTTCGACCACAGCGTGATGGCGGTATCTCTGACCGGCTACTCCATGCCGATATTCTGGTGGGGACTGCTGCTTATCCTGCTGTTTTCGGTGCAACTGGGCTGGACGCCGGTGTCAGGACGCATATCGGCCCTGTACTGGGTGGATACGGTGACCGGATTCATGTTGATCGACAGCCTGCTGTCGAATGAGGCCGGCGCCTTCACCTCTGCCGTTCGGCATCTGATCCTCCCGTCCATCGTCTTGGGGACCATCCCGCTGGCGGTTATCGCCCGCATGACCCGATCCGCGACCCTGGAAGTGTTGCGCGAGGACTATATCCGCACCGCCCGCGCCAAGGGCCTGTCCCCAATGCGGGTGATCGGGCTGCATGCTCTGCGCAACGCCTTGATTCCGGTGGTCACCGTGATCGGACTGCAGGTGGGCGTTCTGCTGGCCGGCGCCATTCTGACGGAAACAATTTTCGCCTGGCCCGGGGTTGGAAAGTGGTTGGTGGAGTCAATCGGGCGGCGCGATTATCCGGCGGTACAAGGGGGCATTCTCCTGGTGGCAACGGTGGTCATCCTGGTCAACCTCGTGGTCGACCTCCTGTACGGGGTCATTAACCCCCGCATTCGGCACACACGCTAATGAGCGAAACCGTCCAGGTCACCAGTTCAGAGGCACCGCCCCATCCGTTACAGGAGTTCTGGCATTACTTCAGCCAGAACGCCGGCGCCGTGGTGGGGCTTGTCTTCATTTGCGTGATCGTCGTTGTGGCTGTCCTGGCCGATGTCCTGGCGCCACATCCCCCCTTTGAGCAATATCGGGACGCCCTGTTGGTGCCGCCGTTCTGGCAAGACGGAGGCAGCACCCGGTTCCTGCTGGGCACGGACGACGTGGGCCGCGACATCCTGTCGCGATTGATGTACGGGGCGCGCCTGTCGCTGCTGATCGGCGCCATGGTGGTCACTCTGTCCCTGGCGGTGGGCATTCTTCTGGGCCTGGTCGCGGGCTACTTCCGGGGCGCGACCGAGGCCATCATCATGCGCATCATGGATGTGATGCTGGCCCTGCCAAGCCTGTTGCTGGCAATCGCCATCGTCGCCATTCTGGGACCCAGCCTGTTCAATGCGGCCATCGCCATCGCCATCGTGGTGCTGCCACATTATGTGCGTCTGACCCGGGCAGCCGCCATTTCCGAGGTCGGCAAGGATTATGTGACCGCCTCGAGGGTGGCGGGTGCGGGCCGTCTGCGCATCATGTTCATTACCATCCTGCCCAACTGCATGGCGCCCCTGATCGTGCAGGCGACGCTTGGATTCTCTTCGGCCATTCTGGACGCTGCGGCCCTGGGCTTCCTCGGCCTGGGTGCGCAGCCGCCTACGCCGGAATGGGGCAGCATGCTGGCCAACGCGCTGCAGTTCCTGCAACGGGCCTGGTGGGTGGTCACATTCCCGGGCCTTGCGATACTGCTGACCGTGCTGGCCTTCAATCTCATGGGCGATGGACTGCGCGACGCCCTGGACCCGAAGATGAAAGTCTGATGGCGCTGGTCGAAATCGACAATCTGACGGTGGAGTTTGGCGCCAAGGGAGATGCCCTGCGGGCGGTGGATGGTGTATCTCTGAGTCTGTCGGAGGGTGAATTGGTCGGCATCGTCGGTGAGTCCGGTTCCGGGAAAAGCGTGGCTTCCCTGGCGATGATGGGCTTGATCGACTTTCCCGGACGAGTCACCGCCGACCGGATGCAGTTTGACGGTCAAGACATGCTGGCCCTGCCCCAGAAGCAGCGACGCGCCATCACCGGTCGTGAAATGGCGATGATCTTCCAGGAACCCATGACCAGCCTGAACCCCTGCTTTACCGTGGGCTTCCAGATTGGTGAGGCGCTCAAGGTGCACCAGGGAGGCGATCGCGAATCCAGGCGCAAACGGACGCTGGAACTGTTGGATCAGGTCGGCATTCCCGAACCGGGTCAACGCCTGTCGGCATTCCCCCATCAGCTTTCCGGGGGCATGAGCCAGCGGGTTATGATCGCCATGGCCATCGCCTGCAATCCACGGCTGTTGATTGCCGATGAACCCACCACCGCTTTGGACGTGACCATTCAGTTTCAAATCCTGGAGCTGCTGCTGTCCCTGCAGCAGGAACGGGGCATGGCCATGATCCTCATCACCCACGATCTGGGACTGGTGTCGGAGGCGGCTCAGCGAGTGATCGTGATGTATGCAGGCCAGGTGGTGGAAACCGGCCCGGTGCCTGAAATGTTCCAGCAACCTCGCCATCCCTATACCGCGGCGCTGATGAAGGCGCTGCCTGGCGAGGCCCGGGGCCAAGCCCGATTGGAGACGATTCCCGGGGTCGTACCCGGCAAGTACGATCGCCCCACGGGTTGCCTGCTCAGCCCCCGCTGCAAATTCGCCACCGATCAGTGCAAAACCGTGCAGCCCGGTCTCATCGGTCCCGAGGGCCGCCAGGTGCGCTGTCATACGCCGCTGGATGCGGACGGGCGGCCGACATGAGCGCAAGCACAGACGCCATGCCCGTGCTGGCCGCACGTGACCTGATGAAACACTATGAGGTGGCGCAGGGCTGGGGCAAACCGAAAGCCCGGGTCAACGCCCTGAACGGCGTGAGCTTTGACCTGGCGGGTGGCCAGACCGTTGCCGTGGTCGGCGAATCAGGTTGCGGAAAATCCACCCTGGCTCGTCAGGTCACCTTGATTGAGCGACCGAGCAGCGGCGCCTTGCTGATTGACGGGCAGGATATTGCTGTTGCGGACACCAGCGAGATCAAGGTGGCGCGGCGTAAGGTTCAGATCGTATTCCAAGATCCATTCGGATCGCTCAATCCGCGCAAGAAGGTCGGCGCCATCATCGGCGAACCGCTGGTCATAAACACCAACCTGAGCCGCGCGGAGCGTCAGGAGAAAGTGCGTTGGATCATGGACCGGGTCGGTCTGAGACCCGAACACGCCGGGCGCTACCCGCATATGTTCTCCGGCGGGCAGCGGCAGCGCATCGCCGTCGCCAGGGCGCTGACACTGCAACCCAAGATTGTGGTTGCCGACGAACCGGTGTCCGCTCTGGATGTGTCGATCCAGGCCCAAGTGCTCAATCTGCTGATGGACCTTCAGGAAGAGTTCGAGCTGGCCTATCTGTTCATTTCCCATGACCTGTCAGTGGTGGAGCACATCTGCGACCAGGTCATGGTGATGTACCTGGGACGTGCGGTGGAGTTCGGTGACAAGGAAACTGTGTTCGCCCAACCCAGGCATCCCTATACGCAGGCGCTGATGGCGGCAACGCCCCACATCGATCCGGAAAAGCGAAAGCGACGGATCGTGCTGAGCGGTGAGCTCCCCTCCCCCATGAATCTCCCCGACGGCTGCGCGTTTCACGCGCGTTGCCCCTATGCACGGGATGACTGCAGAACAATGCGGCCTGAACTGCGCATGGTCGATGGCCGCGAAGTTGCCTGCCACCACGCCGAATCCATCGACGCCCCGGGTCAGTAAGCGCCACCGGAGTGGGTTCATACGAGCGTCGGAGAGGGCGAATCGACTGTCGGGTGCCGGCAATATCCACCACGCAGTTCGAACGATCGCGGCACCGGCGGACCCAGTGGCTTATCATCACGATCCTGTCCCAACACATCGGTCGGCCCATCGGGCACCTTGACCGTGCTGCCCAAGCCATCGTATTGAGCGAAAGTTTGGTTCACATGCCGCACCTATGAAAGCGCCACGCTCTATTGACCCTATTCATGGGCCAAGACTCACGGTCTATCAATACACCGGGCTCATCTTCGGCATTGGCGCGCTGATGCTTACCGCGCTGGCCTTGTTCACCGCCCGGGAAGTGCAACAGTTAAACACCTTATCTGAGCAAAGCCGGCACACGGCGGCTCGTCGTGACCTGGATCAGGCGGTCCGGACGCTGCTGGCGGATACCCGAAGCATACTGCGGGAAGTCACCCTGTGGGACGAGACCTCCAGGCAACTGGAAAACCCGGACACCTATCAGTTCTGGTGGCGCAATACCCTGATGAATCCGGCGCGGGTGCCACACTATGTTCAGGCCATGGAGGTGTACGACGCGGAGGGCAATAGTCTGAACCAGGTGAAGGAGACCCCGATGCCGGAATCCGTGCCCGGTCCCGGCGCCTATGTCAGCTGGGACGGTTACGGCGACAGCCTGTTTCAAGTGGTTCCGATTCTGGACGCCCGCGGCAACTGGCCCCCAATCGGCTTCCTGGGCGTGCGAATCTCTTTGCTGCTGGCCATCGCAGACCTGTATGAATTCGATCATCTGGTCGGCGACAGTCTGGCATTCGATCTGCTGTCCGACGAACAGCTTGAACCGGATAAACTCACCGAACGCGCGACCTATCAACTTCGACCCCATTCGGAGTTGCAGGGACTGGTAGCAGCAGTCAATCAGGGTACGATCCGACTGGTGGGGCTGAACATACTGGTACTGATTCTGGGTGTGTGGGGGCTGCACGCCTTGATCGCCCGACCGCTGCGCCGTCTGGAACGCGAGGTATCGCGCCTGGACTCCGACGATGAAGCGTCATTGAGCCGGTTTCCGCCGTTTCGAGTTCAGGAGCTTGACCAACTGAGGCAAACAATTGACCGCTATCACAGCGCCTTGAGCGAGATGGCGGAAGACCTGGATCGTAAGAATGGGGAGCTATGGAGTCTGGCACACCTTGATCCGCTGACCGGGGTGCGCAATCGACGGGCATTTGAAGAGGACTGGGAAAAGATCCTGGCGGGCTCGAATGACGAGACCATGGCGGTGAGCTTTATCATGTTCGATTGTGACCAGCTCAAATCGATCAATGATGCATACGGCCACGAAACCGGCGATCAGGTCATTCGCCTGGTTGCCGACGAACTGTCCGCACAATTGTCTGAGGGTACCCATCTTTATCGGCTGGGGGGCGACGAGTTCGCCACCGTGCTGCGCGGTGCCGATGCCGAGCAGGCCGAGGCCCTGGCCAGGCGCTGCGAAACAGCCCTGGCCAGGCAGTCGGTGCAAGGGCTGGCACTCGATGAGCCGCTCAGAATCAGCACCGGCGTGGCCCAGGATCCCGGCGGCGACCGGGCTACGCTCGAAACGCTGCCGCGGGAAGCCGACGTGGCCATGTACCGGTCCAAACGCTCCAATCGAGTGGTCAAGGCTTGACCACCGCGCGGGCAAGGCTCAAGCTCCCGCATCGAAACCTAACAACAGGGCGAATGTCTGTTGCCTCGCTACACTGGTGACAGCGACTCGGCAAGCCCGCGACCGTCAGGATGTGCGGTCGACCAAGCTCCCGGACGGAATCCGGCGCATGGTAGAAGGACTGTGGTAGAAGAAATCAAAAACGGCACCCGCAGGACGCTGAACGGCAGTCTGTGCGTCTACTTCGATGGCTACTGGATACGCTGCTATATACCGCCAAAGGACACGCTGGCGGAACGGAAGCGTCTGATCGACAACCTGACCAGGCGCACATTCCACCATACCGAGCCTGGCATCAACACGCCGGGGGATCGTCTTGAACTTGCGCGCGCCGCTCATGATCGTGAAACAGAACCCAAGCGCAAGCGGATCAAGGCTGCGATGCTCGCCGGCGCCTTGTTTAACCGGGCAACGGATATTTTCACCTCAGTGGTGGATCTGGCCGAGCGCGGCGTAACCGTAAGTCAGGACAATGAACTGATGCGCGAGTGCGGTGCCTGCTTTCAGGAGGCCCTGGCACTGGGCAAACAGGTGAAACACTACAGCGGACATGAAGGCATAGACGAGCTCTGGGGTGAACCTTTCAAGGCGTTTACCCTGCCGGTGGAGAAGTTCTATGAAAGCCGCTACATCAAAATCGCCCAGAGTATGCGCGACATCGACCGGGTGGCGGATCGACTGGTCGATTTGTTCGACAACGATCCCAGCTTCAGCGGTTTAACAGCACTGATAAGGACTTACGCAGGCGCAGCGAAGAGCGAATGCGAGACCATGAAAAGCGACACCGACATCTTCGATATCTGGGCCAACTTTACGGCATCCGGGGAAGCGGTGGTCGAGTTCGAACCGAGAATGGCGGATTCCATGTCCAAACGCAGGATTCGGCGCATCGTGGAGGGCCGGAGGCTGGTCCGCGAGGGTAAGGAACTGATGGCTTACGTGGCGGGTGCGCGCGTGCCCATGCCCAAGAGCACCCAGGCATTCCTGGATCGGTGCGAAGCGTATCAGCAGGCCGCAGTCCGAATCAGCGACGACCCGGCCAAGTCCAGTCTGGCGGCGCGCTAGGAGCCTGTCCGACTTAGGCGTTCGTAGCGAGGGACGTCGGGACCGAGTGCGATTTTTCCCGCGATTGAGGCGAATAGTGGGCTCTATTTAATGAGATCGCGGGGAAAATCGCGCCGGTATCCGTCGTTTCGCAGTAGGACGGCCTAAGTCGGACAGGCTCCTAGTGTAGTGTCTTCCACACACTTGATTGTTGTGGTTAGGCGTCGTGGTTACTGACAAGGCGCGGTGAGGAGGAATAGCCAGCGCTATTGCGACGATGCGCAACGCCGTCAGGGACTGCGAGGGCCAGCGCAGGTGTTAAGTCTGTGGGAGACACTACACTCGCCCAAGATGCACGGTCACGAATAGATCAGATGCTCCCCAGTCGTCCCCGCACGCCCTAGGTCGATACCTGAGGTGGCGAATTCAACCCTACCCGCGTTGTACAATCCAAGCGTTTGGGGAACCACGCCTTTCACCTCGCCGCGCCGCCTGCCGAACACCGAGTCCAGGAGACACACATGAGCAACCATGGGAAACCCCAATTCGACTGGCAGGATCCGATGCTGCTGGAGCAGCAGCTCAGTACCGAGGAACGCATGGTGCGGGACAGCGCCCGAAACTACTGCCAGGCGCAACTCATGCCCCGGGTCCTTGAGGCCAACCGGCATGAGCATTTCCACCGCGAGATCATGAGCGAAATGGGTGAACTGGGTTTGCTGGGCTGCACTATTGACGGCTACGGCTGCGCCGGGCTGAACTACATCAGCTACGGTCTCATCGCGCGCGAGGTCGAGCGGGTGGATTCGGGCTACCGATCCGCCATGAGTGTCCAGTCGAGTCTGGTCATGCATCCAATCCACGCTTACGGAACCGAGGCCCAGCGCGAGCGCTACCTGCCCAAACTGGCCACCGGGGAATGGGTGGGATGCTTTGGCTTGACCGAACCAGACCACGGCTCCGACCCGGGGGGAATGACCACTCGGGCCCGCTCCGTTGACGGCGGCTATCGGCTGAGCGGAAGCAAGATCTGGATCACAAACAGCCCCATCGCAGATGTGCTGATTGTGTGGGCCAAGGACGATGAGAACACGATCCGCGGCTTCGTGCTGGAACGTGGCATGGAGGGTCTGACCACCCCCAAAATCGAGGGCAAGTTCGCGCTCAGGGCCTCGGTGACCGGGGAAATCGTCATGGACGACGTGTTTGTGCCGGAGGCGAATCTGCTGCCCAACGTGCGCGGACTCAAAGGGCCTTTCGGCTGCCTCAATCGGGCGCGCTACGGCATCGCATGGGGCTCCCTGGGCGCGGCCGAATTCTGCTGGCATGCGGCCCGGCTGTACACGCTGGAGCGCACGCAATTCGGTCGACCGCTGGCCGCCACCCAGTTGGTGCAACGCAAGCTGGCGGACATGCAGACTGAGATCACCCTGGGTCTACAGGCCGTGCTCAGAGTCGGGCAGTTGATGGATCAAGCGGCAGCGGCGCCGGAACTGATTTCGCTGGTCAAACGCAACAACTGCGGCAAAGCGCTGGATGTGGCCCGGGTCGCCAGAGACATGCACGGCGGAAACGGAATTTCCGATGAGTACCATGTGATCCGGCATGTCATGAACCTCGAAGCGGTCAACACCTACGAAGGCACCCATGACATACACGCACTGATCCTGGGTCGCGCGCAAACCGGCATCCAGGCCTTTAGCGCATAGGCGTCCGGATCATGGGTCAACCCACGGGCGCACTGTCGCACATCCGGGTGCTGGACTTGAGCCGGGTGCTGGCCGGACCCTGGTCCAGCCAGGTGTTGGCCGATATGGGCGCCGAGGTGATCAAGATAGAGCGCCCGGACACCGGCGACGACACCCGCGCCTGGGGTCCACCCTACGCACCGGATGCCAAGCACGGCGGTCCGGCCGAGTCGGCCTACTTCCTGAGCACCAATCGGGGTAAAGCGTCGGTCACCATTGATATCACACAGGCAGAAGGCCAGGCCTTGGTTAAGGATTTGGCGGCACGCTGTGACGTGGTCATCGAGAACTTCAAGGTTGGCGGCCTGCGCAAGTACGGTTTGGATTACGACAGTCTGTCCGCCTCGAATCCGGCACTGGTCTATTGTTCCATCACCGGATTCGGACAGACCGGACCCTACGCCCATCGACCCGGCTACGATTTCATGATTCAAGCCATGGGTGGACTCATGAGCGTAACCGGTGAACCCGACGAGGTGCCGGGAGGTGGCCCGGAGAAAGTGGGTGTGGCCCTGGCCGACATCCTGACCGGCCTGTATGCCACGATCGGGATCCTTGGCGCACTGGCCCATCGTGACCGAAGCGGTCAAGGCCAGCACATCGACCTGGCGCTGCTGGATGTGCAAGTGGCCTGCCTGGCCAATCAGGCCATGAATTATCTGGTCTCGGGGCAGGCGCCTGGGCGGCTGGGCAACGCACACCCCAACATCGTGCCCTATCAGACTTTCGCCGCCGCCGACGGCCATTTCATACTCGCGGTGGGAAACGATTCGCAGTTCAAGCGGCTCTGCGGTCTGCTGGGAGAACACCACTGGGCCCAGGATCCACGTTTTGCCAGCAATGCCGGACGGGTGGATCAGCGCGCGGAACTGGTGCCACTGCTGCAGGAGCACTTCAAGCGCCATTCGGTGGATCGATGGCTGGTGGATCTGGAACGGATCGAGGTTCCGTGCGGGCCGATCAACACCCTGGACCGGGTGTTCGCCGATCCGCAAGTACAGCATCGGGGCATGCGTCTGGACCTGCCGCACTCGCTTGCGGGATCGGTGCCACAGGTGGCCAATCCATTGAACATGTCAGTTTCGAAAGTAGGGTCGGGTAAGGCGCCACCGGCACTGGGTGAGGACACCGAATCGGTACTCGCCCGTCTGCTGGATCTATCGCCGGACCGACTGCGCGCGTTGCGCGAAACCGGCATCATATGAATCGAACATAACCGTAAGGAAAGAGTTCAATGCAGCTACAGGATCCGAAACTATTCCGGCAGCAGTGCTATGTCGGCGGCCACTGGATCGACGCGGACGACGGCGCCACCCTGGAGGTCAACGACCCGGCAAGCGGTAACACTCTGGGAACCGTGCCGCGCCTGGGCACAGCGGAAACGCGAAGGGCCATCGAAGCGGCCAACACGGCCTGGCCGGCATGGCGGGGATTGACTGCGAAGGAACGCAGCCAGCGGCTGCGGCGCTGGTTCGACCTGATGATGGAACATCAGGAGGACCTGGCCATGATCATGACCCGGGAACAGGGCAAATCCCTGACCGAGTCCCGCGGCGAAATTGCTTATGCGGCCTCATTCATCGAATGGTTCGCCGAGGAAGGAAAGCGGGTCTATGGGGACACCATCCCCAACAGCCTTCCGGATCGCCGGATCGTGGTTTTGAAGGAGCCCATCGGCGTGTGCGCAGCCATCACACCCTGGAACTTCCCGGCGGCAATGATCACACGCAAGGCCGGCCCGGCCCTGGCCGCCGGCTGCCCCATGGTGATCAAACCGGCCAGCCAGACCCCCTACTCCGCCCTGGCGCTTTGCGTGTTGGCGGAGCGTGCCGGCATCCCGCCCGGCGTATTGAATGCCGTCACCGGGTCGGCCCGAGAGATCGGCGCCGAGCTGACGGGCAATGCTCAGGTGCGCAAGCTCACTTTCACCGGATCGACGGAGATCGGCAAAATGTTGATGGCGCAGTGCGCCGAAACGGTCAAGAAAGTCTCCTTGGAGCTGGGGGGCAATGCGCCTTTCATCGTTTTTGACGACGCGGATCTGGACTCCGCGGTAGTCGGCGCCATGGCCTCGAAGTACCGCAACAGCGGCCAAACCTGCGTCTGCGCCAACCGGTTATTGGTACAGGACGGTGTGTATGACGCATTCGCCGGCAAACTCGCCCAAGCCGTTTCAGAACTGAGGGTGGGTAACGGGCTGGACGACGGTGTGAACCAGGGCCCTTTGATCGATATGGCCGCGGTGGAAAAAGTCGAAAGCCACATTGAGGATGCGCTGAGCAAAGGTGCTCGAGTGGTGGCCGGCGGCAAGCGCCACGCTTTGGGCGGATCGTTCTTCGAGCCCACCCTTTTGGCCGATGTCACCACCGACATGCGGGTGACCCACGAAGAGACCTTTGGCCCGGTGGCGCCACTATTCCGTTTCAACACCGAGGCCGAGGCCATCGCCATGGCCAATGACACGGAATTCGGTTTGGCCGCCTACTTCTACAGCCGGGATCTAGGCCGCGTCTGGCGGGTTTCGGAGGCCCTGGAGTACGGCATCGTCGGCATCAACTCAGGCATCATCTCCACCGAGGTTGCGCCGTTTGGCGGAATGAAGGAATCAGGCATTGGGCGCGAGGGCTCCAAGTACGGGATCGAGGATTTTCTCGAGATCAAGTACTTGTGCATGGGGGACATCGAGGCCTGACTCCGGTCGAGCACAATGGGGCCACAGTTCGGGCATCTGCTGGTCGGATGTCCGGGTGCCATCCCGCCTGCCGCGGCGCGGATTCCTGGACACGAGCTTGGAAGTCAGTAGGTGCCAGGATAGGCACCTCCGTCGATCAGCACATTCTGGCCGGTCATGAATCCCGCCTGGCGGCTGCACAGATAGGCGCAGGCTTCACCGAACTCCTCGGGATCGCCGAAGCGCCCGGCTGGAATGGTGGCGCGGCGGGCGTCACGGGCCTGATCCACGCTAATGCCCTGGGCCTCGACCGCGCCCTGGATGATGCCCACCAACCGATCGGTATCAAAAATCCCGGGCAGCAGATTGTTGATGGTGACGTTATGCTGCACCGTTTCACGGGCCAGGCCCGCAATGAATCCGGTCAAGCCCGAGCGTGCGCCGTTGGACAAACCCAGGATCGGAATCGGAGCCTTCACTGCACCGGAAGTGATGTTCACGATACGGCCAAAGCGCCGACCGATCATCCCATCGACAGTACCCTTGATCAGTGCGATCGGGGTCAGCATATTGGCGTCCAGCGCGGCGATCCAGTCATCGCGATCCCAGTCGCGAAAATTCCCTGGCGGCGGCCCGCCTGCATTGTTAACCAGAATATCGGGGTCGGGACAACTCGCCAGCAGGGCGTCGCGCCCCGCCTCCGTGGTGACATCGGCGCACACCGTAGTCACCTGCGAGCCGGTGGCGGCGCGGATGTCCTCGGCTGTTTGTTCAAGCGGCCCGGGTGTCCGCGCGGCAATGGTCACAGCGACCCCCTCGCGAGCCAACGACATGGCGCAACCACGTCCCAAACCCTTGCTGGCGGCGCAGACGATGGCCCGACGACCGGCGATTCCAAGATCCATGCATATTCTCCGTGTGCGGTGCGTTAAGGGCGCCCAAGGACCGGAAGACGCACCCATGATGAGAGCCTGACTATTCCGTGGGTTCTGAATGCAGAACCACGATTCGAGTTTAGCGGCCCACCCCGCAACCGTGAATCGATTTTGTTCGAGACCGGGGAAGCGGTCCGGTATTTCGATTTCAGAGACGGCCCCCAAGGCGTATGTTCGGCCAAGGTTCGCTGGCACTCTCCATCGTCTCAGTCACACGGCTCCGGCGGGTCTCGTTCTCCGTCCAGCCAATTACGCCAGTGGCCGTAGTCGGGGCAAACTCGATAGGTCTGGGTCCCCGGCGTATTGTAGATGAAACCGCATAGGGTAAGGGTCTCCGAAAGCGACGAAGTGCCCTCTGTCGGCAACGCGATCGCGGCCCTGTCCCGCACCCGGTCCAGGGCCGAATCGCAATCGACACCCCATTGCGCCTCCATGCGCAGACGGTTGACCGGCACGCGCTCGTTGGCCAGCGAATCCGCGTCTACCGCGCTCGCCGCGTCACCCGGTCCGAACATGAGGGCAAACAGGCATAGTGCGAATAGACGCGCGGGCCGGCTGTGTGACCAGGCGCAATCTGAGCGATTTGACAGAACGGAACAGCGATGCGGGTCAGTGGTGTCGGACATGATCGCCCCGGCCGTCACCTACAGATGCCTCTGATCTATTCGTGAACGTGCATCTTGGGGCCGAAATGCACAGCTTCATGGTTGCAAATCCTGGTAATAGAAAAAACTGTT
>Ga0316196_10000293_pt1 | contig 18276 bp, 21 predicted proteins | sample Eddsed2cm_MG_FD_204938 | JGI IMG/M metagenome (GOLD analysis project Ga0316196, IMG submission 204938) | Coastal sediment microbial communities from Maine, United States - Eddy sediment 2 cm | ecosystem: Environmental > Aquatic > Marine > Coastal > Sediment | place: USA: Maine | collected... | reverse complement strand
CGTGTCGAGTCTGGTACCTGACAGTTCGATCGACGCGAGGCTGTTGTTCAGCCAAGCAGATGCAGCTGTGTACAAAGCCAAGAGAAAAGGCAAAGACAGGATAGTATATCCGGCTCGGATAGATGCCTAAAATAAGTTCAAAGAAGTTCTGTTGATGTTCTTAAAAACATGTGATTTTGGCGGCCTTCGGGTCGCCGTTTTCTTTTTGGGCTGTACGTCCGGAGTTGGCCGAATTACGTCTTTTAGTAGGCAAGAAAATACCGATCGGTTGAAATCGCAACCCTTTTAAGACATTCGCGGAATCGAGCCACTAATTCACCACTCAATCTTTCTGTAAGCGATTGGTAAGGGTTACCTGCTCAGTCTTCACGGGCTGCCACATAAAACCAAGGAGAGAGGTTTATGAAATCACGCCTATTGGGCGCAGTCAGCGCCTGTGTATTCACGTTTACAAGTATTACGACCACTCAGGCGGCACCCGTTAGTAGTCAGGGCACCTGGGAGACCACGCTGGAGGGCCGTCTTGAGACGGCACCTGGAAGCGGTGTCTTCCTAGCCTACTACGATACCGTTCTGGATATCACCTGGGCGGCGGATGCCAATATCAACGGGCGGGTTTTGTGGGATAATCAAGTTGCCTGGGCGGCGGGTCTGACCCTGGGTGGGGTGAGCGGCTGGCGGCTGCCGACTGCCGACGGTGAGCCCGATTGACGGCAGTACGTTCGATACCACTTCCAGCAACAACGCCACCACCGACTGGGGTTATGCACCCACCACCACCGACGGTACGGACGGCGGCTGGCGGGACGGTAGCAACATGCCGGTCTCGGAGATGGGTCATATGTACTATGTGAGCCTGGGCAACCTTGGGTTCTGTACGCCGGATGATGCTGCCCCCTCCGGCTGTGTTGAGCAGCCCGACTGCGGTCTCTCCAACACCGGTCCCTTTTCCGACGTCCAGTCCATCTTCTACTGGTCCGGTACGGAGTTCGATTCCTTCAACGCGTGGACCTTCGGCTTCAGCACCGGCGGCCAGGACAACGACGGCGAGAACAACAGTGGCTACGCTTGGGCTGTGCGCACGGGCGATGTTTCCGCGACGGTAGTGCCAGTACCGGCTAAGGATGACATTGTGGTCGATTTCGGCGCCGACTTGGGCCTCTGGGCGCGGATGAACGATACCAGCTGGCTGAATCTGCACACCACACTCAGTCCCGACCGCATAGCGATAGCCGATATGGACGGCACCGGACAGGATGACGTGATCGCCGATTTCAGCTCCACCGTGGGCGGGCTTTACGTCAAGTATAACCTGGGCGGTTGGGTGTTTCTGCACGGTGGTAGCTCCGAGGCCATGGCAGCCGGGGATCTCGATGGCAACGGCCAGGATGACTTGGTGGTCGACTTCGGCGCCGCGACTGGTTTATGGGCGCGGATGGCAACCGCAGAGGGAGGGGTCGGAAAGTTTGGCGTCAGGCGGGCTCGACTGACAAAGTGCATCACGGGGCGGCTGATCGTCGGCCGTCGAGCTCCGGCCTATGGTCCGGTGCCAGTCCAGGTAGTGTTACTATCGGATTCTGGGTATGAACGACAAGAATGCCACAACTCGGAAGTTCACGAGCATCCTTGGAACGGCAAGTTTTGGCGTGCGCCGTGGAAAGATTGCTTTTCCCAGTGGGCGAGAGTCCAATCCCGTGATTTCGCTCCAGCCGGAAGCATTGTAACGGCAATAATACTGCATAGTTGCCCTTAGCTGGTCGATCCGGGAAGGGCAAGTTGTGGCCGGTTTTCCCCCTTGCCAGCCGAGCAATAAAAGGGGTCCGAGGAAACAGCGAACGGCAAGTATGTGACCGTTCTTTGCCTTTTCCTCTACTGCTCACGTTCAGGGTCCTTTGATGATAACTGGGAATGCAGAATCAGGAGCTCCTCCAGAGAGGCTATGGCTTTCCGCCGATCGACCCCACTGCGACGATCGCGCAGGACATAACGGCCCTCGCTGTCCGTTAGTGGAAATTCGACGTTCATCCCCCAACGCCTTTCCCAAGGCTGCTTTTTTCTTGGGCCCATTTCTCTTGGATCACTTGTTCTCGTCGGTGACATTATACTGGTGAGGGCGTGTTTTCCTTAGGCCAGGGGTTGAAGCCTATTAGTCGTGGTTAAAAGGAAAGAAATGTTTAGGGTTATCAGACGACTACCCGTTAGCGCTTGAGTGTGCTGATAGGCCTGCGGGTGGGGGCAGCCATCTGAAAATCCCAAACAGAAGCGGGCATTCTGCTTATTGCTCACATGGGACTCCGACGTCGTACGCACGGTAACTTATTGGTGAATGCATGTGATGGTGCTGGTCAAGCTCGTTTTATAATGAGCCATGCACATTGTCGTCATAATCCTATTATTTTTGGTGTTGATTCTCGGCCCGCAGTGGTGGGCCCGGTACACCTTCCGGCGCTATGCTAAGGCGCTCCCGCGAATTCCGGGAACGGGCGGAGAGCTGGCACGCCACCTGCTGGATCGATTCGGGATGTCTGACATTCCAGTGGAGAAAACAGAGAATGGCGGTGATCACTATGATCCGGAGCGCCGCGCAGTGCGCCTCAGCCCCGACAACTACGACAGCAAGTCCCTAACAGCTGTGGCGGTGGCTGCCCACGAGGTGGGTCACGCGATACAACACCAACGCAACGAGCCCAAGCTCATGCTTCGTCATAGCCTGGTCAAATTGGCACAAAGGACCCAGCAGTTTGGTGCCGGGGCGATGTTACTGCTGCCGATCGCGATGGCGATTACTCGCGCACCATCCGCCGGTCTCGTTATGGCCGCCATCGGGTTGGGCAGTATGGCCAGTGCGACACTTGTGCACTTGGTCACCCTCCCGGTTGAGCTGGATGCCAGTTTCGGCAAGGCGTTACCGATTCTCAAATCCGGCAACTACATCGAACCGGAAGACGAGATCGCCGTGAGTCGCGTGCTGCGTGCGGCAGCCTTGACCTATGTGGCCAGCTCACTGGCCAGTCTGTTGAACTTGGCACGCTGGCTCGCGTTCCTACGTCGGGCGTAGGGTGCAGTTCCTTCGGGATCCGTCTTCTTTCATGTCCTGCATGACTGCTTTGGCCGTGATCGCTGTTGCCGGCCTCGTCAATCATGCGGGTCCGGCGCTAGATCGAAGGGTAGCTTAGTGGCTAAAGTAGGCCATTCCCGGGATTAGCCGCGGAATCGTCATCTAAAGCGCAAGAAGTCGGACAAAGACTCGCTCGCTTAACGTCAGTACCGGTGGTATTACATGGAATCGATAGACGTATTGCTTCGCCGAGACATCAGCAGTGCCGGCGCCCACGAAAGGTGCGCAAAGCACGGTACAGGGGTTGCTCCTCAGCCATGTCGTTTGATCCAGGACTCCAGATCTTGGCGTGGGATGACATCGAGGATGCGCAGTGACTGACCCGGGCGCCAGCGCACGATCATGCGGTAATCGGCGCTGAGGCGGATGCGATAGTGTTCCGGTAGACGTTTGATCGGCTTGGTCTGCTGCCAGATTGCAGGCTCGTGGGCAGCGAAACGCCCGGCTGCCAGGATTGCCTTGGCAGCAAGGTTTGGTGGGAGGGACTCGCAGGTTTTCCGAAAAGCGTCCGTGTATTCCGGTAGGGTAGGTTTGCCCGAGGGCGCTACGGTGTCAGCCTCCGCGTCGGGATCGGCTTGTTCCGCTGGCGGACGCTGCGTGGACAACGCTGAAAGCTTCTTGCGCTCTTCTTCCAGCAATTTGCGCAGTTGACCGCGCTGTTCCTGCTGCTCACCGATTTCCGCCTTCAGGCCCGCCACTTGGAAGCGTAGCCGCTGTAATGTTTCCTCCCGGTCCTGAGAGTCGGCGGTCTTGAGACCATGTTCCCCAGCGTCATCTTTCTGGCTCGGCTCGCGAGCTTGTTCCGCCTTCCGGGCGAGCGCTTCGACCCGCTGTTCCATCTCGTGCAGGGACTGTTTCTTTTCACTGAGGGCGGCACGCGCGGCCTCCAGTCGGCTGGAAAGCCGCATAACCTCCTTGTTTTCCGCCGCCGCCTTTTCCTCGAGCTGGGTCCGGTCCTCGATCCAGTCGAACAGTGACTCCGCCGGATCGTTCCAGGGTTCCAGGTCCAAATCGACGCGGGCATCACGGATGACATCGAGCAACATCGCGTTATCTAAGTCCCGGTCCGGGTTGCTCGCGATGGCAGCCCGCGCCAGCACAATGGCCAGCGCGGGATAGCGCGACGCGCAGTCGTAGACAAGCCGGGTTAACGGTTCGTCAACTTCGGTCTCTTCGTCGAAGATCCCGCGCACAGACTGGCGGCAATCGTGCTCCAGTGGGTCAAAGCGCTCCGGATGCTCCAGCAGGTCGAAGCGAAACTGGATCGCATGCGGCCGATACCAGCTGTCCTCCCCGCAGTGATCCCTGATCTTTCGTGCCAAATCGAGGTCACCCGCTTCCAGGACCTGTTCGATGAGCTCTTCGAAATGCCCGGGGTCGAATTCGTGTTCGCTCGGCCGCCTCTCGCACTCCACGAGCATATCGAAGGCGAGTGCCCGCAGACCGTATTGCAATGCACAGTGATAGCCAGTCAGCAGTTGGTTTTCGCCGAGCTCTGACGGCTTTAGCCTTTTCACCTCGTAGGGTCGCATGTTGTAGATGACAGCCGGATCGTCGACCAGGCCCGGTCTGCTCTTGAGCTCGCTCCGGGTGGTCCCGGCGTATTGGGAGGCGTCGCGCAGCAATTCCTGATCCTTGAGGTAACAACACTTCTTGTATTTCTTGCCACTATCACAGTGGCAGGGGTCATTGCGTCCGAGTTTGGGAATCGGACGCCGCACCGTGTAGTGACCGCCGACGATGACCCGGGGCCGGTGTTCGGGCAGGAGATCCGAGAGCTGGAACTCAGTCCAGTGGGGAATATCGGGTGGGTCCGGGCTTGAGCCTTGTTCCAGAATCTGCAGCGATTGGGCGATCAGGAGCTTGTAGTCGGGCGGCAGCGCGGCATGTTCATGCTTCCAGAGGACCTTTCGGACCGGTTGCGGGTCCAGATTGAACTTGACGGTCAGCTCAGCTGCCAGGCGGGTGGTGTAGAGCTTGCGCTCCACGGATAACGCCTCGGCAGTGGTCGCGGCCAGCAGCGGTTGGACGGTGCTCGCGTCCTGCAGGGCGAAACAGGGGGCGGAATCGAGGATATCCTCGCAGACGCCTACACAGCGGCAGAGAACGGTGGGATCGAGCTTCACCACATTAAATGCGCAGGTCTGCAAGAGCCGGCTCACTGCCTGGTCGTCGCCATTGTCGACGCACCTCATCAGGAGCGACTCGACTTGTCCTGCGGAAAGTGGGGCAAGCTTGCCGGCAAGCTCACGGATGTCCGCCAGGCAGGCGCCGGCCGCGTGAACCGCATCGAGCAATGCGTCTGAAACATCAGCCATTAGCTCACCCCGGGTCTAGGTGGCCAGGAGACAGACGTGGTGTTTTGACGGCCGGTGCCCAAGCCAAAGAAGCCATCAAGTGTTCTACTCTGAACCGCGCCAGTCATCGTGCCATACTACCAGCCAATTGCCGGAAGCGAGAACGATCGGTCCGCGCGGGACCATATGATCGCAAGTTCGGACGTGTGTTCTCAGGTGCACTGAGTCTAAGCCCTTCGCCGCCGAGCCAAATTCCAGCTGTCCACAGTGTCCACAGGCCCTGCTCGCCACGGTGGAGCGAGCCTCAATCTCGCGCAGCCAAGGGCGGGGCCGCGTTCAGCGGCGCCTGTGGGCCCCTGTGGTCAGGTGACTCTGCACCGAAGGGCCGTGTGACTTATCGCAATGTACAAGCGCTTATTTCTTAACCCGCGGACACGTTCCGCACATTTGAAAGGAGGTGCTGTCATGGAACCACCCTGAAAGAAAGCCCGTGAGGGCTACGTTGGCCAGCGCTGGGCCATTACCCGACAGGGGAAAACAGTGTTGCCTGAGACCAGGCATATTCAGGTCGTAGGGGAGTGGTGTCCCACGGTCGTACCGCGCGCCCTGAGCGTTGGTTGAAAACAACGCGAGGAAGTGTGCTTGGGGTGCAAGCGGGTCTCGGTAGCTTCTGTTGCCAGGTGACCATTAACACTGATCAATTGGAAATGACACCGTGAGAGATCTGAACTACCAACTCAAACAACTCTGCCACCGTAATCGGGACGGCAGTTATGCCACGCAAGCCAAGCGGATGCATCACCTGATGCTGATCGCGGACCAGTTATATGGCTTGGGGTTTCGTGGCATGAAGCCACGCTCATTGAAGCAAAAGCATGTTGATGCGCTGGTCAAGGACTGGCTACGCCAGGACTTGGCTGTTGGAACGATCAAAAACAGGATGGCGGTGCTGCGCTGGTGGGCGGAGAAAGCGGACAGGCGGAGCGTTGTGGCGCGATCTAACGCTTATTACGGGATTCCGGATCGGCAGTTTGTCACGAATACATCAAAAGCAAAGGAGGTGGGTACGCAGGATCTGGAAAGGATCAGTGATCCGTACGTGCGAATGAGTCTCGAACTGCAGCAGGCCTTTGGCCTGCGCCGGGAAGAGGCCATCAAGTTTATCCCGACCTTCGCGGATCGTGGGGATCACATAACGCTGAAGTCCACGTGGACCAAGGGAGGAAAGGAACGTGATGTCCCGGTACGAACCGTCGAACAACGTGAGGTGCTGAAGCGGGCGCATCAACTGGCGGGCAATGGATCGCTCATCCCGAGCGAACGTAACTACGTCCAGCAATTGCGTAGCTATGAGCGACAGACGGCCAATGCCGGACTATCAAAGCTGCACGGCCTGCGGCATGCCTATGCACAGGTACGATATGAAGAGCTCACAGGATGGAAGGCACCGGCGGCCGGTGGACCCATCGCCAAGGCGCTGAGTCCCGGCCAGAAGATCATGGACCGTCAAGCCCGCAGGACTATCAGCCTCGTGTTCTCCATCATCATCGAATGGGCCGGTATGGTGCTCTGGTGGCCGGATGAAGGCCTTGAGCACAGCCGCACCATGCTCGCCAGAGAGGTTGGCTATCTCGATATCGACTTCAGGCGCTGCGTCGTGACGTCTGACCCGGCACGGTTCGTCAAACGGTTCGCGGATAACACCTGCCACTACCTGTTCGAGGTGACGAGGTTCGTTTCGTTCATCCGTTGGGTTTCACCGCCACCGGCGGCAAATTAGCGAGGGCTCAGACCCAGGTTGCACCAGCTTTACCATCCCATAGCAGACTTTGTGATCGCGACCCTGCAGGTGACCCGGGTGTTTTCGCTGCGACTGGCGATTCTCACCCTGGCGATGCCGGTCTTTGTGCTGTTCAGTCTGGTCGCACTCGTCGATGGCTTGGTACAACGCGATCTGCGACGATGGGGCGGGGGTCGGGAGAGTTGGTTTACCACTATGCAAAAAAGGCGGCGTTGCCTTTGGTGGTGATTACGTGGGTGGTGTATCTGGCCCTGCCGTTCAGTCTGCATCCAACGTTTATCGTGTTGCCCTTCGCAACCGTGTTTGCGTTGACGGTGGCGGTCACGGCCAGTACCTTCAAGAAATACCTGTGAGAGGGTTTCAAGACTCGGGGGAATGTCCTGCCGGGCAGGAAAACGCAGATGTTGAGCGGGCTGACAAGGAGAAGACGATGAAGACGATGCCGAGAAATCCGACTAGACGCTCAATGCGTGTCACTGGTTGAGTTGTCCAAGATGTCAGCGCTGGATCGATTGAAAAAGAGTTTCGGGTGGTTGCCCGTCGGTCGCGTTCCCGATATCAGCGCAACCGAACTCAATGTGCGTCTCGCCGGGAACAACCCAGTACAGATTGTCGATGTACGCAGCGGGGCTGAATGGCGGCGCAGTCATATACCCGGCGCTGTGAGTGTACCTATCCATGCGTTGAAGGACCGTCTTTCGTTTCTGCCACTCGATGCACAACAACCGATCATCGCCATTTGTCTGAGTGCACACCGCAGCATACCCGCGGTCCGCCTGCTTCAGGCGCAGGGTTTCGAGAACGCCGTCCAGCTGAAAGGCGGTATGTTGGCCTGGTGGAGCCAGCACTATCCCACCGAACGAGCGAGTTGGTGATAGTGGTGCTTTAAAAGTGATTTGAGCTCATGTGCGCGCCGAAACTAAAGCGTGAATTGAAGCGCGCATTATGCCCTTTGCCCTTTCGGCCAGGGTCATTTGGGTGGATTTAGGATAGGGAGAAGGGACTCAACTTCCCTCATTTTCAGTCTTTCAGGGTATTGACTTTTTGTCGAGTGGTGATCCATTCAAGAGATGTTATTCACAGCAGTCCTGCAATGGCAAAGCAGTGTATGCATGAAATAACGATGACTTGATATACAATCTGCAAATAATCTACAAGTCTTTGTAATTAAATAGAACAATAATATTGCCTAAAAAATAGCCAATCTAATAAAATGTCCGTATTTTAAGGCATTAGCGTTCTTTAATACGATTTCATCCACACTCTTATCCACAGGATTTGTGGAAAACTTTTATGGTTTATTGAAGGCTTATTAACTTGTTTTATTGGTGCATTAGGCCTGATGTTGTAGCTGGCGTGATTCCAGTCCCGCGAATCGCTGATTCGCCGCGTTTGTGTTGAAGCCGCAGGCTGTTTCTGGTCGTGTTTTTACTCAGTCTGATCGCTTAAGTTGGGATGACCAAACTGATAACAGTCACCGCTTCTACGATGACAGAGCCGGCTTAAGGAGATTTCGTTTGTGCGGGAGGAACTGCTGGAGGGGTTACAAATCGAGGGCTGAAGATTACAGATGGGTTCGCCATCCTGAGGAGGGTCTTATGGACGAACAAACATTATCGACCTGATTCAGCAGGTCGCCGCCGAGCTGAACGAAACGGCCAAGATCCGGTTCCGGGTGAAGCCGGCGTTGCCGAACCTGTGGCGCCCTACCGATTTCTCTCAGCTAACTGTCTCGATCGACCTCGGTGTCCAGGTGTACAAGTCAGGGATGCCGCCCGAGTACCTGCCCGAGATGGGCCGTCGGGTCTTCGCAATGCCGAACGTCGAATTGGTCGGCCTCCACTTCCACTGCGGTCGCCACCATCCGGGCCTCTGGTACTGGGAGGGTATGATGGTGCGCTACGCCCGACTCATCGGCGAGCTCAGTAAGGCGTGGGGGGGGCTGGCAGCCCGCCGAGATTGACATCGGCGGCGGCATGGCGAGCCCTCGGGACCCGCATAACAAGGAGTTTCCCCGTTCCGAGTTCCTGCTCACCGCGCTCGGCTCCAGCTCGAGCCGGGGCGCGCCATGTACGGCGACACCGGCATTCACCTCGCGACGGTCAAGACCGTAAAAAAAAGACGGCTCCCGTCCCCTATACGTGGGTGCTCACCGACACGACCTACTTCTTCCTGGCGGGCGGGGGTCTCGAACATAACCGGCACCCGTTCGTCTTCGTTTCGAAACCGGACGCGCCAGCCACGCAGACGGCCGACATCGTCGGGCACTCCTGCTACGCCGATCAGATCGTGCTGGGTGCCCGGGTCCCCGAGGTCGACGACGTCGTGGCGCTGCTCGAGACGGGCGCCTACCAGGAGAGCTCGGCATCAAACTTCAATGCCCTGCCACGACCGGCTTCGGTCCTTGTCAACGGCGATCAGGCTGAGTTGATCAAGTGTGCCGAGACGATCGATGACGTGTACGGCCGGGACGCGATCCCCGAACGACTCCTCACCGAGTCGGTCGAGACAAAATGAGTCACGATTCGATCACCTGGATCGTTGCATCGTGACGGTAACAAAGCGGTAAAACTTATTCGACGCTGTAATATTTACTCTAACGCAAATACCATAACAGGTCGCTATGCGTATCTTACTCTTCGGGGCAACCGGTCAGATTGGCTACAGTCTGACCAAGGCGCTGGCCCAAACGACACACCACATTACGGTCCTCGTCAGGGACCGGACGAAGCGCCCATTCCCGGAGACAGTCCGGGTATTTGAATATCGCTCGCTTAATCCGCAAGCTTTTCGCCAAGCCTTGGGCGGTATCGACCACGTTATCTATAGCGTTGGTTTGCCCGAACAATACATGCCTGACACAAACGTGTTTGAGCGGGTGAATCTGGATCTGCTTAAAACCTTTCTGGCGGAAATGGCAAACTCAGGCGCTTCGGCCCTCACCTACATTTCCACTTACGAAGTTTTCCAGGCCATCAATGGCGTTATCCGTGAATCTCACCCGGTGGTCAGTGAAATCGGGTTTTCACCGTACTTCCAATCAATGATCAGGGCGTACCGCCTGGTGACGGATTTTGCCACCCGCCACGATATTCAGCTGGTGACAATTCATCCAGCCGCGGTCTATGGTGGGCTGAACACGGGCGAGGGTTTTACAAACTACATAGATAATCTGCTACACAAGCGGTTCTGGCGGGTTCCTTTTGTGTTCGACGGCCGTTTTCCCGTGGTACACGCAGACTCCTTAGCCGAGGCGATCATCGCCTCGTTGTCAGGCGTAGGTGCCTATATTGTCAGCGAGCAGATGACGACACTGAAAGCGATCGCCAGTGTACTGAGACAACACGCAGATTCGTATGTGCCGCTTAATGCCCCGGTTAAGATGGCAAGCGCCGGAGCGACAGTGTTGGAGTGGCTAGCCAGGTTTGCAGGGACAAGGCCGATAATGGCCCGCGTGCAGATTGATTTCATCACGCAGGGCATCGAACCCCTATCGGAGCGCATCATCGATGAACGGGGTTGGTGTCCGCGAACGCTTGACGAGGGTCTAGTGAAATATCTTGAAAATCGACCAGCGGCCACCAGCGCGGGCAGTGCACGCGCATGAAGGAACAACAGACCGCGGCTCGGGTCGGCATCGACTTCGGTGGGGTCATTGTCAGAAACAGGAAACTGGTTCGAGGCGAGGACACGGGACTCGCAGGTTGTGATAAAGCTGCGGTCGCTCAAGACGGTGTGTTCGACGCGATCCACGAGATCATCTCAATCTGCGAGGGTCGCGTGTGGATCATCTCCAAGGCCGGACCACGAATGCAGGCCAGAACGCACGCGTGGCTGGATACGGTAGACTTCTTCTCCCGCACCGGTTTGGATGCCGACCACCTGCGGTTCTGCCTCAATCGGCAAGAGAAGGCGGTAATCTGCCGCGAACTTGAGATCAGCCACTTCGTCGATGATCACGTACACGTCATGCAAATCCTTCGACACACCGTGCCGCATCTCTACTTCTTCGGTGCGCAAGGCCGCGATCATGGACGGTGTACGCAAGACCTACGACGGCCCGCTGGCCATCGCGCGCGATCTGATGGTCATCAACGTCACCAAGGAAACCATCAAGGTACGTATGGCGACGGTGCATGAGTATGTGCTTCCGCCCGATGTCGGCGAAGGGTACAAAAAGGCACCGCGCACCAACAAGAAAGAGCCGGGTGAATTCATCCAGGGCGGTAAGTGGAAAGGCTATACGCCTCCGCCCATGCCGAAGAAGTGAGAGTGGCGAACAAGGGCACGGCTCGCGCTGCAGTTGACCATTCAGGGCACCAGTGTGCCAGCAACGACGAGCTTAACCAGGACCGAACTGTGAAAAGAAGAATTGCCTTCATCAGCGCCCTGTCAATGGCATTGCCATGCGTAAGTTTTGCGCCTGCCGTACAAGCCGCTGCCTTTTACCTCTCCGAGATCGGTTCGCCCAGCAGCCTGGGTACTGCCGGTGTGGCCAACACCACCAATAACTTCGGTGCCGACTCGTCGTGGACCAACCCGGCGGGCATGACCGGGCTGGAAAGGGATATGGTTGTTGGCGGGTTTCAATTGGTGATACCGAAAATCGAGTTCGATTCCGATATCGCCGAGGCCGGCGGCAGCGACGGCGGCAATGCCGGTAATCTCGCGGCCATCCCAAGCCTGTTTGCCGTCAAGAAGCTGAATGAACGTACGCGACTGGGCTTCTCAGTCACTGCGCCGCTGGGCGGCGGTATGAACTACGGTGATGATTTCGTTGGCCGTTACGGTGCGCAGAAGGTTTTGCTTTCCGGCATCGCGCTGTCACCGTCAGTGGGGTACCGGATTAACAAGCGTCTGTCAGTCGGGGCCGGCGTGTCCGCGCTGTATACCCTGTTCGACGAGACCATCGCCATCAATAGTCCCGGGGCTTTGCCGGACAGCAAGGTCAAGATCGAGAACATGGACGACTGGAGCTTGCAGCCGTTCGCCGGCGTGACCTTGCAGGCGACCGATCGTCTGCTGCTGGGCGCAGTGTACCGCGGCAAGGCCGATGTCAACCTCAATGGCGACCTGAATTTCCGCAGCTGGCAGTTGCCGGGACCACAACCCACCGCCAATTCCGCCAAACTGCAATGGGATAATCCGCAACTGGTGGAAGTCGGCATGCGTTACCAGCTTGACGACGAACGGTCTTTACTGGCCAATGCCGACTGGGAAGACTGGTCCGAGTTCAGCGACAATTACCTGTTCGTGCAGGGCGGCACGCTGGACTCGAGCGCGGCGCTGGATCGTGAATGGAAAGATACATGGCATGCCGGTATCGCGGTACTGCGCAAAAAAGCCAACAAGGCTTACAGCATGGGCCTGTCCTATGACAGCTCACCGGTGAGTGATGGCAAGCGCACCATCGATCTGCCGATGGATTCACAGCTCAAACTGTCAGCCGGCATGGGTATGGATGGCGTCAGGGGCCTGGATTATTCGTTGGGTGCAACACTGATGTACGCGGGTGATGCGTAGGTTGACCAGACAGCCCAGGGGGTGCGGTTCAAGGGCGATTTCGATACCAATCTCATTCTGTTCGTCGGAGGCAGCGTCCGTTATGTGTTCTGATTTCTGTAAGGAGATAACTATGTATTTACGTATCTGTCTTGTCGTGTTGGTATCAGGTCTCAGCCAAACCGCTTTTGCAGGAAGCATCAGGTGTCAGGGGCACCTGTTTCAGGATGATCAGGTGCATCCCGTGTTAATGAGTGAGGTTCTCGATAAATGCGGAGACCCCAAGCATCGCGAGGGCAATGTGCTGGTCTATGATCAATCCGGTGGTGCTCAGAGTCGCCTGCATTTCAACGACGCGGGCGAACTGGAAAACGTGGAAGAAATGGAGGGCCAGTAACGCGGGGGACAGTATACGGAGGCCGCCGGGCCGGTTGGGATGGTCTACTGAATCCGGACGTTCTGCCTGGCACAAAAAATTCATATGTTTTGGAGATACTGCGATGAAACGTCGACTACTGCTCAAGAGTCTGGGGGCCTCGGCCGTTGCCGCGCCCTGGCTGTTGCGTCATGCGAATGCCGCCCAAACCGGGGGCGAACCGCAAGATTCGGCAATGGCCGAGCTGCTGTTCGTGCAAACTGCTCACGCCGTCGAGCTCAAGGACGGCGTGTTGAGACTCAGTTCCGTCAATCCTGCGACAATCTTTTTTTTCCGATCGCCCGCAACGCATCGTCGGTCACGAGCCGACCGAGGATTTCGTGGCCCAGTGGGCGGTCGGAGAGGATAACTTTGCTGCCGATCCCCCGAATGCCGCCTTGTCGATTCTGATCGGCACCGAGCCTCAGGAAATCATCATGGAGTTGATGAGCCCGCGCATTGAGGGCCGTGATCTGGTCTACGACGTGAAGATCTTGCAGGGTAACGAGAAGGCAACAGGCGAGACTGTGTCGCTGTTCATCGATCCCGTTGGTCGACCCATGTCTCCCACCTCGGTTGCCGGTGTTCACCGGCGCACGCGCCGGCGAGTCGTTCGTCGCGCGGTGCGTTAACACCCACAACTTGCAGAGTGCGGTTCAGGCTTTCTGGCCTTGTAGGAGAAGAAACAGATGGAACACACAGGAATGACTTTTCACGGAATGGTCTGCGCATTGATTGCCGGGAGTTTCGCGGCTTCCGTCGTTGCTGCGCCAGACAGCGCCCAAGCGGACAAACCGCTATCCGCTGACTGCGCGAAATTCTCCAAACAAGCCGATGCCGATGTCGGTGACATCATCCGCGCCGGCTGCAAGCCGACCCTGGCGCTGATGTCGGCTCTCATGGACAACCCGGTGGGTAATGTGGCGATGTGGTGGAACCAGGTCGATTACTACGGCCTGGAGAATCCGAAGTTCAACAAGTCGGATCACAAGACCAACTACATGGGCATCATTCAGTGGCCGCAGGCGCTGAACAGCAACTGGAACCTGATCAACCGCGTGGTCTATAACGTGACCCGCTCGCCCATCGACGAGAACAAGGTGGATGATTTCGGCAGTGCGCAGGGGGCCCTTCTGCCGCCATCGAACTTCGGCCGGCAATCCCCCATCGATGTGTTCGGCGGCAGCACGACCGGGTTGGGGGATTCCTATTACGTTGGCTTGTTTTCACCCAAAAAACCGGTGAAGTTGGCCACGGGTAACTTTGTCTGGGGCCTTGGTTTCGACGCCGGTTTCCCTACCGCAAGCTGGGTGCTGAAATTGCCGCTGATCTGGTCAAACAGATCAGCGCCCTGGGTATGCCGGCAGCGCGGCCGATCGCGGGAACCAAACCGCAGCTCAACGACCTTGTCATCTGCGGTTCTCTCGTTTCAGTGGTCGAGGGCAGTAAGAAAAAGCGCATCGCTATTGGTTTTGGTTCCGGCGAGACCGAGCTGAAGGCGGCGGTCGAAGAATTTCAGATGACGGATAATGGCTTGCGCAAGCTCGGCGGTGGCTCGACAGATTCGACGGGGCCCAAAACGCCCGGAGAGGCGGTGGGCGCCGCGGGCCTGATTGCCACGCACAACCCGTTAGGACTCATTGTCAGTACCGGCGTGAAAGTGCACGAGCACAAGACCGGCAGTGACACGCTCGAGGGCAGGGCCAGGGACACCGCCAGGAAAATCGCCGATGTGCTCAAGAAGCGGTTCCAGGAGCAGGGCTGGAGCAAGTAGAATGGACGGATGGAATCCAATTCCCTCAGGAGGCCTTGAACGCAGTGACCTCAATTCATGCAAACCCCTCTTATTTAGCAAAGAAGCGGTGCATTAGCACCCGCAACAAGGAGAGCTTTCACCATGAACAAGCGAGACGATGAAAAAGAGTTTGGGACGCGCCAATCGACTGATGTTGAGAAGGGGCGACGCGATTTCCTGAAAGGCAGTGCAGCAGCTGCGGGTGCCGGGATTGCGGCAACCACCGTGCCTGGTGTAACGGCAGCAGCTGAAAGTGATTGCCAGTCGGAAAATCCCTATGGTGCCCGCCCGGGTGGTGGTATCAGTCTCCCCGAGTACTACAAACCCTGGCCCGCGATCAAGAATCGCAACATGTACCTTCCGGGCACCGAGATCCTGCCCAAGAACGAAATGCGGGTCACTTTTCTGGGAAGCACACCATGGCCGCCGAATCGGCTGCAGAAGGGTACGTCAATGCTGGTGGAGCTGGGCAACGGCACGGCGCAACCGCGGCGTTTCTTCTTCGATTTGGGCAATGGCAGTGTCGCTAACGCCATTGCACTTCAAGTTCCAGCACCTTTCATTAACGACATCTTCATTAGCCATCTCCACTCGGATCATTTCGCCGACCTTCCTTACATGTATCCTTTCCGCGCTTTTTCGGGCGGCTTCAAGCCCCTGCGGGTGTACGGGCCTTCAGGAAGAACTCCGGAACTGGGTACCAAAGCCATGGTTGAAAACATGCGCAAGATGAACCGCTGGCACGAGGAGAACTTCAATTCCTGCCCCGTGGGTGATGGCATGGAGATCGAAGTCACCGAGTTTGACTGGAAGGAACGCAATGGTATCTGCTACGACAAGGACGGTGTAAAGGTGCGTCACTGGCCGCGCTCGCATGTAAAGGACGGTGCGTCAGCCTATCGACTCGATTGGGAAGACGCCGGCCTGTCCTTCGTCTGGACCGGAGATGGTCGACCCGATGAGCTTTCCGCCAAGTACGGTGCGGGGGCTGACGTGTTCGTCTCGGAAGGCACAATCGATACTCCCTCTCTCTCGGCGCTCAAGATTGGCTCTCCGGCCGAACTCTGGGAGTACACCATCGACATTTACCACACGATGTATTACGCCGCGGGCTACCTGTTCAAGCAGGCCCAGCCCCGCATGGCCGCCATCTGCCACTTCGAGTGGTCCGGCGATCAGCTCATGGCCGAGTCGGTGGCGCAGGTCCGCTCTCACTGGGACGGACTGTTTATGTTCGGCCTGGATCTCCAGGTCATCAACGTGACGAAGGACGCCATCTGGTCGCGGGAGGCGGTGATTGCCGATGGAGCCGCGCCGGCCAACATGGACCCCCGCTGGTTCGTTAAACCCGGCGAGAAGCTACCCGAGAAGATCGAGTTTCCGACACCGAGAATGCCGCGCGAGGTACAGCAGGAGCAGTTCGTGCGTGACCTTGAGATCGACCCGAAGCTCTACTACCCGCCCGATGCCTATCGTAAACCTGTTCAAAAATGGCCAGGTGTTACCCTCAACCCGCGTGAGATGCTCAAAGCTCGTGGGATAAAGGTTGACGATGAGTAAATCGGTACCACGGTAAGGGGCAAGGAACCGACCGACTGGTGATCTGCCCCTTTCCCTAACCGGTGATCAACATGACTGAAAACCCTGTGCCCATACTCGCCCCGGCCCCGCGCACCGATCCCATCGTTATCGAAGGACGTGAACCCGTGCCGGTCACCCTTTTGACCGGCTTCCTCGGCTCGGGCAAAACAACGTTGCTCAATCGAATTCTCAACGGGCAGCATGGCCTGCGTGTGGGCGTGCTGGTCAATGACTTCGGCGCCATCAACATTGATGCAGAACTCGTTGATGGAGTAGAAGAGAATACGATTAGCCTCACCAACGGTTGTGTGTGCTGCGAGATTCGCGACGACCTCGTCAACTCCCTAGAACAGCTTCTCACACGTGAAGATGTCATCGACTATGTGATCCTGGAAGCCAGCGGAGTGGCCGATCCAGAGGGCATCGTGATGACTTTTCTGGATCAACGATACGAGAGACTGCTGAGGCTCGACAGCATTACCTGCATCATCGATGCGGAAGCAATCTTTGCAGACGGTGACAACGAAGCGCTGAACATGCTCAAACTGCGCCAGATCGGATTCGCGGACCTGGTGGTACTTAACAAAGTCGACCTTGTCGGCCCGGAACATATTGAGGTGATTAAGGAGTGGATTGACCATCACATACACAGGATAAGGATCATCGAGACCACGCGGTGTGATGCACCACTGGAAATATTGCTTGCGGTCGGACGCTTCGACCCGGCACACGCGGTTTCGGAGCACGCAGAGGATGACGGCCACAGCCATGAGCACCATCATGCACATGGAGCTGCAGGTGAGATGTTTGACACCTGGAGTTACGAGTCCGGCCAGCCTTTCTCGATTGAGGCGCTGCGCGAGATGGTCCGCAGGGAGCTTCCTGCATCAATCTACCGCTGCAAGGGGATCGTGTATGCCAAGGAGACCCCGGAGAAGCGATTCGCTCTGCAGGCGGTGGGGCGCCGTGTCGAGATCATGGACTTAGGCGAGTGGGGTGAGCGCACGCCACAAAGCCGGCTCGTTGCTATCGGTTCATCCTTCGATTCCAGGGAGCTGGACAGAAAATTCAATGCGTGCCTAACGCTGTCATAGCTGTATGTTCCGCAGAAAGATTGAACACTGTTACCTTACTGCCTCAAATACAATCCCAGTATGAATGTCTGGAATCAGTATGAAGCTTGCCGTTCGTTGACATTTAGCGAATGTCTCGAATTGTTAAGGGTTGTAAGACGCCTGCCCCCAACCGCAGGCCTGTCAGCGCACGCACGTACTCAACGGGCAGGCGTCTTACAAGCCTCGAGGGAGGAAACCGCGGGATGAAGCAAGGTGGTCAATATTGGCGATAGTGCTATGGGGATTTGAGTCTGAACTTTCCGGTACAGATCGGCAAAGCTGCTCGTCATCAGGATGCCGATGACCTTTGGTGGGTCGGCTGCAACCTCATGGCGCCAGTCTCGCGCGCCACGAAGCGGGTAAAAATGCACAGTTTGGCGCCATCGGCCGAGCGGAACCGCTACCGGTATTGAGCGGTCGTTGCAGGAAACCGGTGAAGGGGGGTTGGCGATGGCAATGCTCATGGTCGGCCACCGCTGAGCGTGGGTGGTGCACGGGGCAGCTGCCCGCCCAGGAAGGTATCAATGATGAACATCGGGGCGCCACAGTCTGGGCAGACATAGGTGGCGTGAGGCTGCTCATCAGGGTCACTGCTATCTGCTGTATCCGCACCGTTCGCTGTTGCATCAGTGGACTCATCGGTTTTTTCACC
>Ga0316196_10000291_pt1 | contig 18297 bp, 17 predicted proteins | sample Eddsed2cm_MG_FD_204938 | JGI IMG/M metagenome (GOLD analysis project Ga0316196, IMG submission 204938) | Coastal sediment microbial communities from Maine, United States - Eddy sediment 2 cm | ecosystem: Environmental > Aquatic > Marine > Coastal > Sediment | place: USA: Maine | collected... | reverse complement strand
ATCCGCGGTGTTGGGCGCGCTTGAATGAGCGCAGGCTAGTCCTGCGCCCGCCCGCCTAGCGCCTGGGCGCTTCTCGCCTTGCTGATATGCAACGAACTTATGGGACGGGACACTAGCAGCGCGTTGAGTCATTGCTCCCGAGCGTGGCAGCGACGCTCATGAGCAGATCAGCAAATGCTCCGAGCCTGACCGACACGCTTGCGCAAAGCCTCGTACAGAATGCGGAGCTCGGCCGCGTCAGCCCCACGCTGCAGGGCGGCTTGGTAATCGTCAAACGCCCGGGACTCTTTTTCCAACCGGATTGAGACGGCGTCCGCCGCGCCCCCTGCCCGTCCGTTGTCAACTGCCATCGTCGGTCACCTCAAATATGTCGGGCCCCGCGGCCGCCAGGTGTGCTTTTGCCGGTAGCGGCAAGATTTAAACCGATTGTAAAAAACCGATGATGAACATACTGTTACCGCATTGCGGAAAACCCGTTGACAGTCAAAATGTAAAATCTGTTGACGGAATTGAATCAAACTGTGTGGATCGAACCTATGGGACGAAACACGTATGAGCGCACTAACCGACCCGGCCGTGAGCACCGCCGAAGAAATCAACACGGAATACCGCATCGAGCTGGAGCCCTGCGACCGTCAGATCACGGTGCGCTGGAACGGTATGGTCCTGGCCAAGAGCACCCGCAGTATCATCCTCCTCGAGACCCGACATCCACCGGTTTTCTACTTTCCGCGGGAGGACGTGCGTCAGGATCTATTGGTACCGACCGCACTGCACACACACTGTCCATATAAGGGCAATGCCTCTTACTGGTCCGTCACTTCAGGCGAGACGCGCCTGGAGAACGCGGTCTGGAGCTACGAAACCCCGTATGAGGAGGCGCTTGGTATCGCCGGGTACATGGCCTTTTACCCCAACCTGGTCAGCTTGTACGATCCAGGCGACGCCGCACCCGCGGCGGTGCCGGATGTGCAGGACGCGATGGCGGGCAATCCGCTTGTCCCCTGGTTGCTGCGAATGGCTGCGGATTCGGAGGATCCCGCCAAGCTGGTGCGAGACCTGGCCCTGCAAATGCGCTCAGCCGGCATACCCGTCGGGCGGCTCTGGCTGTTCATGCGCACCCTGCATCCCGAGTCCGTAAGCACCCGCTATGGTTGGCATCTGGGCGAGCCGGAAGTGGATATCATGGCCGCGCCCCATGAAATTCTGGAAACCGATGCCTACATCCGCAGCCCACTGTATCCCATCTTCCAGGGCGCGGGCGGCGTGCGGAGGCGGCTGGACATCGAAAATCCGATATTGGATTTCCCCATACTGGAAGAGCTTCATGAAGAGGGCATGACAGACTATGTGGCCATGCCGCTGATGTTCTCGGACGGACGCATCAGCGCGCTGACCCTTGCCTGCGACCGTGCCGGTGGCTTCAGCACCCAGAGTCTGGGACATCTATACGAGATTCTTCCGGTGTTCGGTCGGCTGGTTGAAGTCCATGCCCAACGGCAGAACGCACTCAATATCTTGAATACCTACCTGGGCCGGCAAACCGGCGAGCGGGTCCTGCAGGGACTGATCAAGCGCGGCGACGGTGAGCCGGTACACGCGGTGATCTGGTTTTGCGACCTGCGCGACTCCACCGCCTTAGCGGATAGCATGTCACAACAGGACTTTCTTGCGCTGCTGAATCAGTTTCTGGAATGCATGGCGGGTGCGGTATTGGATCAGGGCGGCGAAGTGCTCAGGTTTATCGGGGATGCGGTTCTCGGCATTTTCCCCATCGGTCACCCCGAGCAACAGCAGACCGGGGGGTGCGAACAGACCCGCTCGGCCTGCAGAGCCGCCGTGGCGGCGGTGATCGATGCCCGGCGGCGCGTGGCGGAAGTCAACGCGCAACGCGCAACGGCCGGAGAAACACCCCTGGGCTGGGGCGTGGGTCTGCATCTGGGCGATGTGACCTACGGCAACATCGGGACCCCGTCTCGCCTGGAGTTCACTGTCATCGGCGCCGCCGCCAACGAGGCGGCGCGCATCGAGTCCATGTGCAAGACGCTGGGTTACCCGGTGCTGATATCGGATGCCTTCGCCGAGCATTGCGAATCGAGGCTTGAGTCCGTCGGACGCCAACGGCTTAAAGGCGTCAACAAGAAGATGGAGCTGTTCACGCTGCCGTTTACCGACCACGATACGCCCGCACAAACCGGACAGGGCGTCACCGGACCGGACTGACGCGGCACCTGGTTTATATCCGAGCCGCGTGTGTCAGCGCCGCTCAAACTGGGTCTTGCCGAACAAGGTTGCACGGGTCTTGTCGTCCATGTTCTGGGGCAGGCCCCGGTCGTCGAGCACCGCGAGCCCGCGCTTTACCGCGGGACGGGCGGCAATAGCCTGATACCATCGATTGAGGTTGGGGTAGTCGGCCAGATCCTGCCCTTGTCGCTCGTGCCGGGAAATCCACGGGAAGGTGGCAATGTCGGCAATGGAGTAGGCGCCACCCAGGTACTCGGCATCACCCAGTCTCCTATCGAGCACTCGATACATGCGCGCCGCTTCCTGAGTGTACCGTTCCACCGCGTACTCGATCGTCTCGGGTGCGTATATCCGGAAATGATGCGCCTGTCCCAGCATCGGCCCCACGCCGCTGACCTGAAACATCAACCACTGCAGGGTTGTATAACGGGCACGCACCTCGCTGGGCATGAGCTGACCGGTTTTTTCCGCCAGATAAACCAGAATTGCGCCGGAATCGAACAGCGTTATGGGCGCGCCGTCCGGGCCATCAGGATCGACGATTACGGGGATCTTGTTATTGGGGTTAAGCGCCAGAAATGCGGGCTCAAACTGCTCACCGGCGCCGATATCCACCGGAATCACTTTGTAGGGCAGTTCCAGTTCTTCCAACGCGATACTGATTTTCCAACCGTTCGGTGTCGGCCAATAGTAGAGATCGATTTGTGGATTCATACCGGATATCCCAATGCGTTGCGCGCCAAACCCGAATAGAGCTCCAACATGCGCCCACGCCACTCGGCCACGGCGTCGTCCTTTTCCAGAAGGCGAAAGGGTGACACACATCGAGCCCATTGAAAAAAGCCAAACACCATGTAATCGGTAAACATGGGCCGGACGCCGCCCAGGAAAGGCTGCTCACCCAAGGTGCACCTGAGTGGTTCCAGTTCCCGCCGAAGTTGGGTCCGGGCGGTTTCCCGATCGGCGCAGAATTCTTCCAGGGTCTGTCCAACCCGCGCCTCGCGGCTAGTGCGGAAATATTCCCGGTCTGACTCGTGCAGGTGCGTATACACATCGGCCATAACGCATCGTGCAATCAGTGGGGAAATCTCTTGTTCGGCCCAGGCTCGGACGAACACGGCGCTTGCCCGGGCCGCATCGCCACCCAACAGGCCCGGCTTCTCCGGGTACTGCTCGTCCAGAAACCGAGCGATGCGCCAGGAGTCGGACACCACCCACTCACCATCAACGATCACCGGCACTTTGCCTTGGCCCGAGGCGCTGATGGCGGCCTTCTCGGTGAACCGCCAGGGCACGCTCTTGTACTCCAGCCCTTTGTGGTGCAACGCCAACTTTATCCGCCAACAATACGGGCTGAATCGACGGTCCGGATCGGCCCCGGCGAGATCGAACAACTCAATAGCCAATCCGCTCTCCCAACCGGCACCCTGGCCGGCATGTGTCCAAATGGCTGGATCAGTATCCCGCAGGTCGCGACCCAACCCAAGCAGGGATCCGATCAAGGCTCAGTGCGAGCCTCCAAGGAGGATTGAGGTAGACTGGCCCAGCGCACTAACAGGTAATTTAATCTATGGCACACAGCAGAAGAACCATGCGATGGATTTCAACGCTGTCAAACAATTTCGACCTGCCCACAGCCGTGGACGAAGCCACCCAGGATATAGTGGATGCCTTAAACGGAAACACACCGGATCTGGTGGTCGCGTTCGTCAGTGAGCACCATCGTTCCGAATACCAGACACTGCCGCCTCTGGTGCGTTCTCGCCTGGGCGACACCACATTGATCGGATGTTCGGCGGGCGGTGTGATCGCCGCCTGCCACGAATCCGAAAGCGAGCCGGCGGTGGCGCTCACCGCCGCCGTGCTGCCCGGCGCAGACCTGGCACCGTTCTGGCTCGATCGCAGTCTGATGCCCTACTCCGGCGCACCCACGTCGATCTGGGAACAGGCCCTGGGTGTGACCACGGCTGCGGATCCCGCTTTCATACTGATGGGCGATCCATTCAGCTTCGACACCGAACAACTGCTGCCGGTGTTGGATCGCATGTTTCCCGCCAGCCCCAAAGTAGGCGGATTGGCCAGCGGCGCTGAACGGGCCGGCGATGTGGCGCTGTTCTTGAACGATCAGACCTATCGCTCGGGCATGGTCGGCCTGGCCCTGAGCGGTTCAGTGACCATGAGCACCATAGTGGCACAGGGCTGCCGACCCATCGGTGACCCTTTGTTCGTAACGGGTCTGGACGGCACCACCCTGACCGGTCTGGACGGACAGCCGCCGGTGGTGGCGTTGCGCAAAGTGCTGAGCGGGCTTTCGCCCCAGGACCAGGAACTTGCCGGCCATTCGTTGCTGGCGGGGATCGCCATGGGGCCAGCGCAACAGCCGTACGCCCGTGGTGATTTCGTCATTCGCAACATCACCGCGCTGGATACCGACAGCGGCCGGCTAAAGATCAGCGCCCATCTGCGGGAAAACACCATCATCCAGTTCCATCTGCGCGACGCCAAAACCTCCACCGAGGAACTGGAGGATTTGCTGCGGGCCTACCGTCGCAATGTCAATCAGGCGACCCCGGTCGGCGGTCTGTTGTTTTCCTGTCTCGGGCGCGGCCGTCACCTGTATGGCGTGGAAGGTCACGACAGCGGCCTGTTTCATGATTTGCTGGGTGACATTCCTCTGTCCGGGTTCTTCGGCAACGGGGAGATCGGCCCGGTGCACGGTGAAACCTTTTTGCACGGCTACACCAGCGCATTCGGCCTGTTTGCACCCAACGACCGGCCCGGGTCGGTAAGACGCGAAGCCCGGACAAGGTCGGAGTAATGGACACAAGCCCGCCTGAATCGCGAGTTCGCCTGCGCACAACGTTGCGGCACCCAAGCTGTCACTGGGCTCGCAGGTGACCGCTCGGCGATGAAAGACCCCTTGGCGATGACAACTGCGGGCACGAACCTTCCGCGCAAGGACGGCTCACCCAGACGATTGCGCTGGCCGGAACTGCTGCTGGCCGGCGCGCTGGGCATGGCCCATGTTCTAACCAGCTACGCAGACCCGCTGCCGGATGATATTCGGCAGGCCATGGCCGCCCAGAAGGTACCCATCCGCGCCATCAGTCTGGTGGTGCAGGACGTGAACGACCCGCAGCCAATCCTGAGTGTGGAAGCGTCCCGAGCGCGCCATCCAGCTTCGGTGATCAAATTGCTCACGACGCTTTCCGGCCTGGAACTGTTGGGACCGGACTACACCTGGAGCACTGAGGCATACCGCCGTGGCCCGCTTCAAAACGACACGCTGTCGGGCGACCTGGTCATCAAGGGCTATGGCGACCCTTTTCTGGTGACGGAACGATTCTGGTTGTTCCTCAGGGCGCTGCGCGACCGTGGAGTGGGTGACATTGCGGGCTCACTGGTGTTGGACAGCAGCTACTTCGAAACCCAACCGGGACGACCCGGCGATTTTGACGGCAAGCCGTACCGGGTTTACAACGCGATTCCGGATGCGTTGACCCTGAACTTCCAGTCCACCGAGTTTCAGATGATTCCGGACGCGGAGGTCGACGGAGTCCGGCTCACTACCATGCCGCCCCTGGCCAACCTCAGCCTGGAGAACGGGCTTCGCCTTGTATCCGGGCCCTGCCGCTCCGAGCATCGCTACCCGAAGTTCGATATCGACTCCGGACAAAACGGCGCACGGGTGCGTCTGACCGGCTCTCTCACCTTGGAGTGCGACAAGCTGGGCCTGAACCGGCTGACATTGCCCCCGTCAACACACCTGTATGGCGGATTCCGGGCCTTGTGGTCGGAGCTGGGCGGTCAATTCAACGGTACCCTTCAGCTAGGGCGGGTTGGCCCGGACGACGTCCTGCTCTACCGCCAGTCCTCACCGCCCCTCAGCGAGCTGATGCGGGGCATGAACAAGTTCAGCAACAACTTCATGACCCGCCAGTTGCTTCTCACCGTCGGCGCCGAAATGAGCGGGCCGCCGGGGACCGTGGCCAAGGGCCGCGAGGCGATCCTATCGTGGCTGGACAGCCACAGACTGGCGCTGCCGGAACTGGTTTTGGACAACGGCGCCGGCCTGTCCCGCGACACGCGTATTTCCGCCGCCGGACTCGCGCGCCTGCTCCAGGTGGGCTACCAGAGCCCGTACATGCCCGAATTCATCTCCTCGCTCCCGCTGGCCGCGCTGGACGGCACCATGCGGCGACGCTTGAAAACGGACGTGCTTGCCGGACGTGCGCACATCAAAACCGGCTCGCTGCGGGACGTCAGCGCCATGGCCGGCTACCTGACCCTGCCAGGGGGGAAACGACGCATCGTGGTGGCGTTGATCAATCACCCGGGCATTCGGCACTGGCAGGGTTGGGAGATACAGGACGCGGTGCTGCGCTGGGCTTACGCTCAGGACTGAGACTGGTCGCAGCCCGCACCTCAACGCCGCGGCACACGTCCCTAAAGACTGGCTTGGTAGCAAGGCGCACATTCCTGGGGGAAAGCAGTTCCCAGTAGGGATCGCCAAACGAGTCCGAGTGTGTTCCCTAGGCTAGGCGCAGGATTCAGGTTTGCTGGCCGCGCCCCCCAGATAGGCATTCCACAGCATACGCGCCGCCACTGCCCGCCACGGCGACCAGGCCGACGCCAGAGCGAGTTCAGCCGCTCGATCCGGCAAGGTATCGAGCCCGGCTATCCGGGCCAGCATCCGCCGCAAGGCCAGATCTCCCGCCGGCCAGACATCTGGCCGCAACAAACCCATGAGCAGGTAGATATCAGCAGTCCAGCGCCCTATGCCCTTGAGCTCGGTGAGTCGCTGCCTAACGAGGTCGTCCGGCAGGGGCGCGAGGGACGTGAGCAGGAGACGCTCGCTTATCAGGGCCTCGGCCAAACCGCGGCAATAGCCTGTCTTCTGGCGGCTGAATCCACAGGCTCGAAGATCCGAATCGTTCAGGGACAACAATCCCTCAGGGCTGATATCACCCAGCCTCTCCGTCAGGCGCTCGTGGGCGGCCCGAGCCGACGCCAAGGAAACCTGCTGCTCCAGAATAATCAGAACCAGGGTCGAGAAACCCTCGGGTCGAGCCCACAGGCTGGGCGGTCCGTAGCGCCGGTGCAGCCGGCCCAGCGCTTGGTGTCGAGCCGCGAGCTGGTTGGCCGCCTGATGCAGTCGTTCTCTGGTCAATGCCACGACTTGTGAGGCCACTATCGACCCAGACGGTGCGGGTAAAGACGTTCGTAGTAGGGCTGGCATGTTTCGGCGATGGAGCGCAGCGCCGGCGGCAGATCCAGATCCCGATCCACATAGGGTGCAAAGCCGGTAGAGGCCTCGACCGCCGCATACCAGTGCTTGGCCCAGATTCCATCGGTCGCACGCGGACCCGGCGGCCAATTCAGCATCCGCTCCGAGTAGTCCAGGCCAAGGTGCCGACATAGCAGTTCGAGCATGGGACCCGGGCGTTTCAAGAACTCCCCCGCCTCAAGCACCGGTGGCACCCGACCGGTGCACTGGCAGACGTGGTCGAATATCTCGGCCTGGCGGCGGAAACCCAGATCCTCGGCGTTCACCTGCTCCCGCTTCTTCACGTAGGAAGCCAGGACCGACTCGGGGCTGCGGATCAAAAAGCAGTTTTGCAAGCCATCGACCCAGGCCAGATCGACCTCCGGCAACAGGTGATGGGTCATGTGTTTCTGGTAGTAGACGGCACGGCCATCCGGGATCGGCCCGGTAAGACCCGCAGTCACCCGGCGCCAGTCCGGATCCTGATGTGCGATCACCTCGGCCGCGCCCGGGTGATCCAGACCGGTCCGGGACAGGTAGTAGCCATACAGGGGCTCGTCCACCACTACGGTATCCGGCCGATTCTCCCAGGCGCGCATCATGGCTGTGGAAATATTGCGGGGACCGGACCACATGGCAACACGAATCGGAGGACTGCCCATAATCAACACCCGGTTTCAGTGATGCCGAATTCGGCCCGGACCGCCACGCCAGTTGTCATAGGGATGGCGGTACGGTTCAACCGTCGGTCGCCAGTGCGGCGGCTTGTGTCCGGGGCCTGGCGGATAGGGGCCAGGACGGGGTGGCCGAGGCCAGACCGGAGGATAATAAGACGGTGGGTAGGCAAACCGAGTGATGACCTCAGTGTGCGGCGGCGCCTGCTGAACCTGGTTCTGGGCCGCCTCAAGCTCCAGTTGCCGCATCGCCAGATCCCGCTCAGCCTGAGCCTTTTCCCGCTCCGCCCGCATCGCCTCCATCCGCTTGCTCTGGTTGGCGATCGAGTAGTAGTCGTTCTCCGGGTCACTGGGCGGGGCCGGATCGGAAAACTCAAGGGTCTGCAGGTCCTGGGCGTCCTGCTCCGGCGGCGACTCACTGAAGTGGGTGACGCCACCCTCGTCCACCCAACGAAAGACCTCGGCCGCCGTGCCCGCTGCGGACCATGCAAACACCAACAGCAGGACGGCGAGAAGCCGCACGGCCGATCGGGGTCCGGACTGATGACAAGCGCGCTTGATCATGGCAACAGCTTGGCGCCAAAAGCGCCGTTAACGCAATGCGAAGCTCAGTGTCCCGGCCGACTGAGCCGAGGTGTAAAACACTGTACACGGCAATAGTTGTTCCAGGGCTGTGCTACGGCGCGACAAAAACCGCTTCATGCTATGCACGCTCCCCGAGGTCCGTCACATAGAATGACCCGTCCGGGGCGATCCGCCAGGTTCACCTGGTTGAGTTCGAAGTGACAAAAAGCACTGATCAGCCCTCCACCGTTCCGGGGATCAGGGTGGGCGACAGGGAAAACTGGAGATCGGACCGGCCGCGAATCGGGCCGTCGGCGAGCATCGCCAGCGCGTTGAAAGGGCCTCACGATCAAGGTTCTGGTGCGGGCAAGCATGGTCACAACGCTCGCGTGTGTTGAGGTTCGGAAAAGAGATCGGGTTGCCAGGGCAGCATACGACGCAAGACCGCATCCAGGGTGAACCAAAGCGTGAGGGAAACGGCGCTCAGGGCCACCAGGGCGGCAAACATCAGATCGACCTGCATGCGTCCGTTGGCATGCAGCATCAAGTATCCAAGACCTGCGCTGGAGCCCACCCACTCACCCACCACCGCACCGATCGGCGCCACCGCGGCGGCCACCCGCAGACCTGAGGCCAGTGCCGGCAGAGCCGCCGGAGTGCGAATGTAGAGCAATATGCGCAGGCGATGACCTTCCGGTGGCGCACCACCCACGCTCGCGGTCATGGTGCGGGCCAGGTCGACCCAGCCAGGCTCGGTGCGTCTCAGACCATCGAGAAACGCAGCCGTCACCGGAAAAAAGATGATCAGGGTCGCCATCGCCACCTTGGAAGCCATTCCGTAGCCCAGCCAAAGCACCAGCAGAGGCGCAATCGCGAACACCGGGATGGCCTGGCTCGCCACCAGCACGGGCATCAGCCAGCGACGGGCCGGACGGAAGTAACCCACCACCAGCGCCGCGCTGACCCCCAGCACGGTGCCGCAGATCAGGCCCGCCAGTATTTCAGCCAAGGTCACCCCAAGATGTCGCCCGATGAGGCCCGCGTTGTTTACCAGGGCTTGGATCACCCGGATCGGCGACGGCAATATGTAAGGTGGCACCCCGGTCAACCAGACCAGCCCCTGCCAAAGCGAGAGCAGGCCGGCCAGAATGATCAGCCCACGCACAAAACGGCTGCACCACGGACGATTCAACATCCGCTCTGGACCATGCCGAGCTCACGCATCAGGGATTTCCCACATTCCAACTCGGCCGGCAAAGTGGGGTCACGCGGCGGCGTGTCGGCCGGGCACTGCAGTGGCGTGAGGCGCGCCGGCCGCCCCTTCAGTATCAGAATGCGGTGACCCAGGCGAACCGCTTCCGCCGGATCGTGGGTCACCAGAAGCACCGTACGCGACCGGAACAAGCCGGCGGTCAATGCTTGCAACTGATAGCGGGTCACCGCATCCAGAGCGGAGAACGGTTCATCCATAAGAATGACGGGACGATCTTCCATCAGGGTTCTGGCCAGGGCGACCCGCTGCTGCATGCCACCAGACAAGGTTGAAGGCATGCACTCGGCCTGCTCCAGAAGCCCAACCCGCCGTAACAACTCCCGCGCCCGGTCGGTATCCCGAACCTCACCGCGCAAGCGAGCACCCAACAGCACGTTCTCCAACACGGTCAGCCAGGGAAGCAACAGGCCGCGTTGCTCCAGGTAGGCGACCCGGCCGGTAAGGATGCCGTCGTCGCCGACCTCGATGCGGTCCCCATCCGCCAGCGGCTGCAGGCCTGCCAGCAGTCGCAGGATCGTACTCTTGCCAACGCCGCTGGGACCCAGCAGACAGGTGGTCTCGCCGGCCGCCAGTATCAGCTCAAGGTGTTCGAACAGGGGAATCCCGCCATAGGCCAGACGCGCAATGTACAAACGCACGGATGGCGAAAATTCACGGCTAAGGCGGGATTTGCTGGACGCCGTTTCGGAAAAACCCGAAGTGGCCAAGGCTGCGCTCCTTCCCTGCGCCGGCATGATCCGGATCAGGTACGAGGGTCGTTCCGACAGGGAACCTCTCAGCCCCAAACACCCGCGGCGCGGATCGGGGCTCCCCTAGGCAGACGCCACTATAGCGCTAGCATGGGGTGCTGACCAGACACCCGTACAACCCACCGGCCGCAGACGATAGACTGAGCGAGATGATGAACCATACGGGCGTTGCTGGGCTTGTGCGCGGACTGATCGGTTTCGCGGGCCGGGTCCTGGCTGGATTCAGAGCCAACCAGGGTCTGCTGCTTTCCGGGGCGGTGGCTTACTACACTTTGCTGTCCATCATCCCCGTGTTCACTTTGCTCCTGATCGGACTGACCCACGTGCTGGAGGAAGCGCGTCTGATGCGCATGGTGGCGGATCAGTTGGTCCTGATCATTCCAGATCATTCCGAAGCGGTGGTGGCCCAGATCGCCGATCTGCTGGCCAATCGCCATGTAGTGGGATGGGTCGGCATTGCGGTGCTTTTGTTTTTCAGCTCCCTTGCGTTCACCGTGCTGGAAAATGCCATGTCGGTCATTTTCTTTCATCGGGTCAGGGTGCGGCGTCGCCACTTCATGTTGTCCGCGGTACTGCCCTACCTGTTTATCGGTGCCCTGGGCATTGGCCTGTTGCTGATCACACTGGTGAGCGGTGCACTGCAATCCATGGAAGCGGAGCGGATCAGTTTGTTCGGCTGGAACCTGGAACTGGCCGGCGCGGTACCCTGGACACTCTACCTGCTGGGGGTATTCGGTCTGGTGCTGCTGCTGACCTCACTTTACATGGTGATGCCGGTTGGCCAGTTGCAGTGGTCCCATGCACTGGTCGGTGGCATCACCGCCACCGCGCTGTGGGAGATCGCGCGACACGTGCTGGTCTGGTACTTCTCGACCCTGTCGTTGGTGAATCTGGTCTATGGCACCTTCGCCACCACAGTGGTGATTCTTTTGTCGCTGGAGGTGGGCGCAGTAATCCTGCTGCTGGGTGCACAGGTGATCGCCGAATACGAACGCAGCATCGGGAGCGGCCCACGGACAGTCGGGGACCAGGGATTCCACACGCCGGACTGACCCAGAGCGCTCTGCTAACATGAACAGAATCCGTCACGGCAGCGCCATGGCGTCACCCTCACCCATGCTGAGACCTTCGATGACACCCCATGTAAGCGACCCCACCGACGCATTTGACTGGTACGCCCGGGGCTGGCGTCTTTTCCTGCGTCAACCGTTGATGTGGGTCGGTCTGACCCTGCTGTTCCTGGTCATCGGATTGGTCATGAACCTGGTGCCCTTGATTGGCGGTCTGGCCTTCGCCCTGTGTCTGCCCGCGTTCGCGGCGGGATTTCTACACGCGGCGGACCAGGCCCATAGGGGAAACCCGGTGCTGCCCACGCATTTGTTCAAGGCCTTTCAGATCCGGGAGAACCTGACCACACTGCTGGCGTTGGGCTTGATCCCGCTGGCGGCCAGTCTAGCGGGCGCAATACTCATCGCGCTTCTGCTGGGCGGCGCCATGGGTGTCGGCGCGATCACACAGTCAGACGACGCGACGCTTGGTGCTCTGGTGGGCGGCGGGTTGATGCTGCCGTTGCTCTCCATCGGGTTTTTCGCGCTGATGGTGGCGGCACTGATCTACGCCATCCCGCTGGTCTGGTTTCACCAGGCGACCGCGAAGGACGCGGTCATGGGCAGCCTGGAAGCGTCGGCGCGAAACGTCCTGCCGCTTATGCTGTTCACAGCCATATACGTGGTCTTGAGTTTCATCGCCGCAATACCCGCGGGATTGGGTTTTCTGGTCCTGATTCCGGTGATCAGCGGCGCGACTTACACAAGCTACCGTCAACTGTGGTCGGACCTGGTCTCGGAGGATGTCGACGACTGAATCGTCTGCAGCAGGTGGCGCATGTCATCGGGCACGCCCGCCGGCCGGCGGCCCTCCCGTTCCACATAGACGTGGACGAAATGCCCCTGGGCCGCCGCCGACTGATCCCCATTGCGGAACAATCCCACCTCGTAGCGCACGCTGCTGCCGCCCAGATGCGCGACGCGCAGCCCGGCCCAGACCATGTCCGGAAACGTAATCGGGCTGAAATAGCGGCACTGGGTTTCCACCACCAGGCCGATCACCGGGCTGGTATCCACCCGCAACACACCGTGTTCGATCAGGAACTGATTGACCACCGTGTCAAAGTAGGCGTAGTAGACCACGTTGTTGACATGCCCATAGGCGTCATTGTCCAGCCAGCGCGTCGTAATCTCACGGAAGTGGGGGTAGTCGGAGCGGGTGTGCGGCTGGGGTCGTGGGCTCATTCATTGTCTCCTGGATGCGGGTCTCGCGGTGCGGGAACGCCCATACAATGGACGATGTCCATCGGTGAGAGACGGCCTGTCTACGCGCATTTGAGACACCGACCCTGTTGGGACAGAATACGTCGAAGCCTGGTTTTCGGCCCAGCCTCAGGCGCGCGCTGGCACAGACCTGCGTCGAAGACTCCCACGGGCGGGCGCCAACCGCAGCTCCGACATGCACCCGGATACCCCTATGCTACGTGCAATACGCCGTTTTTTTGAAGACCAGCTGTCCATGGCCACCGAACCCGATTCGGGTCGGGCATCGGATCATGCACTGCAACTGGCCACGGCCGCCCTGGCCATCGAGACCATTCGCGCCGACCGCAGCGTGACCGAGAATGAGCGCCAGACCCTGTTTGACGTCCTGGCCAGCTTTCTGGAACTGACGACGGCCGAAACCGGGGAACTGATCGACCTGGCCGAAAAGGAAGCGGATGAGGGCGTGTCGCTCTACCAGTTCACCAGCTTGATCGACAAGCACTATTCCATGGGGCAGAAAATCGAAATTGTCGAGTTGCTCTGGCAAATCAGCTATGCCGATGGCAGCAAAGACGAGCACGAAGAACATCTGGTCCGTAAAGTCGCCCATCTGCTGCATGTGCCGCACCAGGCATTTATCCGTGCAAAACTGAAGGCGGAGGCCGGACTGACGAAGGCGTCAGGCGCCCCCTGATCAAGACCCGCCTCTCCACCGTCGCTCAATCCGGGTCGTAGCCCAGATTGGGTGACAACCAGCGTTCGGCCTGGGCCTGGGACCAGCCTTTGCGCCGGGCATAGTCGGTCACCTGATCCCGGGCCAGCCGGCCCACGCCGAAGTAACGCGCCTCGGGATGCGAGAAGTACCAGCCGCTCACCGACGCCGCGGGCAGCATGGCGAAGCTGTCGGTCAGAGTGATGCCAATGGCCGAATCCACCTTCAGCAGGGACCAGATCGACACTTTCTCCGAGTGTTCCGGACAGGCCGGATAGCCGGGGGCGGGACGGATGCCCCGGTAGCGCTCGCCGATGAGATCGGCATCACTGATCTGTTCATCCGGCGCATATCCCCAAAACTCGGTGCGCACCCGCTGGTGCATGCGCTCGGCGAAGGCCTCGGCCAGACGATCGGCCAAGGCCTTGAGCAGAATCGAGTTGTAGTCATCATGATCCGCCGTGAACCGCTCCAGGGGGCCATCTATGCCCAGCCCGGCGGTGACCGCGAAGGCGCCCAGGTGATCGGGGATGCCACAGTCGGCCGGGGCGACGAAATCGGCCAGACACAAGTTGGGGTTGTCCCGGGACTTGCGCATCTGCTGACGCAGAAAGTGGAGCCGGGTCCGGACACGCTGCCGCGCCGAATCCTCGAACAGCAGCACGTCGTCACCCTCGGCGGCGGCCGGAAAAAAGCCGATGGTTGCCCGCGCCTCCAGCCAACCCTGATCCTGGATCTGTCGCAGCATGCGCTGCGCATCGTCAAACAACCGTGTTGCCTCTGAACCCACCACCGGGTCATCCAGAATGCCGGGGTATCGGCCATGCAGTTCCCAGGTCTGGAAGAACGGCGTCCAGTCTATGTAAGAGATCAGTTCGCCGATGGGATAGACGTCAAAGGTCCGGCTGCCATCCAAACTCGGGACGGGTGGCCGATAGTCCTGCCAGTCCCACTGAAATCGGTTCTGGCGGGCTTCGTCCAACTCGATCAGAGCCTTGCCCGGCCGACGCCCGCGATGATGTTCGCGCTTGCGCTCATAGTCTGCACGGATTTGAGCGGCATAAGCAGGCCGCGATTCCGGATTGATCAGGCTCTGCGCGACGCCCACCGCCCGGGACGCATCCTTCACATAGATCACGGGGTGTTCGTACTTGGGTTCAATCTTGACCGCGGTATGCATCACAGAGGTGGTCGCCCCACCGATGAGCAGGGGTTGCTGGAAACCCTGGCGGGTCAGTTCTTCGGCCACATTGACCATTTCATCCAGGGATGGGGTGATCAGGCCGGAAAGCCCGATCAGGTCGACTGCCTCGCTGCGGGCGGTTTCCAGTATCTTCTGGCTGGGCACCATGACGCCAAGGTCGATGACTTCGAAGTTGTTGCACTGAAGCACCACACCGACGATGTTCTTGCCAATGTCGTGCACATCGCCTTTCACCGTGGCCAGGAGCACGCGGCCGTTGCTGCGCGGCCCGGCCCCGTCACCGCGCTGTGCGTCGATAAACGGCACCAGATGGGCAACGGCTTTTTTCATCACCCGGGCGGATTTGACCACCTGGGGCAGAAACATTTTCCCTGCGCCAAACAGGTCGCCCACCACATTCATGCCGTCCATCAACGGCCCTTCAATGACATCCAGTGGCCTCGCCGCCTCAAGCCGGGCCACTTCAGTATCGGGTACGATGAACTCATCTATGCCTTTGACCAGGGCATGGCTGAGACGCTCGGCCACCGGCCAGTCCCGCCAGGCCAGATCCTGTTCCTGACCTCGGGCGGTGTGTCCGTCCCGGAAACGATCGGCGATCTCCAGCAACGCCTCGGTGGCATTGTCATCCCGCGCCAGAATGACGTCCTCTACCCGGGCTCGCAGATCGGCCTCGATTTCCTCGTAGATGGCCAATTGCCCTGCGTTAACAATACCCATGTCCATGCCGGCTTGAATGGCGTGATAGAGAAACACCGAGTGCATGGCCTCACGTACCGGTTCGTTGCCTCGAAACGAAAATGAGACGTTGGAGACCCCGCCGCTCACCCGGGCATGGGGCAGCCGGTCTTTGATCGCCCGGGTGGCGTCGATAAAGTCTCGCGCATACCGATTGTGTTCCTCGATGCCAGTGGCCACGGCGAAGATATTCGGGTCGAAGATAATGTCCTCGGGTGCAACTCCGGCGGTCTCGGTAAGCAGACGATAGCTGCGTTCGCAGATCTCGAGCTTCCGGGCCACGGTATCCGCCTGACCCTGCTCGTCGAAGGCCATCACCACGACTGCCGCCCCGTAGCGTCTGGCCAGGCGGGCCTGTTCGAGAAACGGGGCCTCGCCCTCCTTGAGGCTGATGGAGTTGACCACTGAGCGGCCCTGGACACATTTGAGCCCGGCCTCGATCACCGACCATTTTGAGGAGTCGATCATGACCGGCACCCGGGCGATGTCCGGTTCGGCCGCGATCAGATTCAGGAACTCGGTCATGGCGGCCACCGAATCCAGCATGCCCTCATCCATGTTGACGTCGATGATCTGCGCGCCGCTGGTGACCTGTTGCCGCGCCACCTCCACCGCGGCGGCCAGGTCTCCGTCGCGGATCAGGCGACGGAAACGGGCGGATCCGGTGACGTTGGTGCGCTCGCCAACGTTGACGAACAAGGTGTCGGACCCGATGTTGAACGGCTCCAGGCCGGACAAACGCAGCTTTGGATCAATCCGGGGCGCCCTCCGGGGTGAGTGCACGCCGCACGCCTTCACCAGCGCGCGGATGTGATCCGGCGTGGTTCCGCAACACCCGCCGACGATGTTGACCAGTCCGCTGGCGGCGAACTCACCCACCACAGCCGCGGTTTCTTCCGGGGTCTCATCGTATTCGCCGAAGGCATTGGGCAAACCCGCATTGGGATAGGCGCTGACAAAGGTATCCGCCACACGGGACAATTCCGCAACATAGGGCCGGAGTTCCCGGGCGCCGAGCGCACAGTTCAAACCAATACTCAGGGGTTGGGCGTGCCGCACCGCATTCCAGAACGCCTCGGTGGTCTGACCGGACAGGGTCCGCCCCGATGCATCGGTGATGGTGCCGGAAATCATGATCGGCACCTTACGGCCGCCGCGATCAAACTCAGCCTGTATTGCGAACAGAGCCGCCTTTGCATTGAGCGTGTCGAAAATGGTCTCAACCAGCAACATGTCCACACCGCCGTCCAACAGCGCCCGGGCGGCCTCGCCGTACGCGGCCACCAGGTCGTCGAATCCGACATTTCGAAATGCCGGGTCGTTTACATCGGGCGACAGAGAGGCCGTGCGGTTGGTGGGGCCCAGGGCGCCGGCCACGAAGGCCGGCCCGTGTGCAGCGCGGTGCGGATCGCGCAATGCCTGTTCCACCGCCTCGCGGGCCAAGGTGGCCGCATTGAGATTGAGCTCGTAGACCAGACTTTCCATGCCGTAGTCGGCCATGGAAATCGCATTGGCATTGAAGGTATTGGTCTCGATGATATCGGCGCCGGCCTCAAGATACGCCCGGTGAATGTCCCGGATGATCTGCGGCTGGGTCAGGGTCAACAGGTCGTTGTTGCCCCGCAGGTCCGACGCCCAGTCGGCAAAACGGGCACCGCGGTAGTCTGCCTCGGCAAGACGATGTTGTTGGATCATGGTGCCCATGGCGCCATCGAGGAAGACAATACGGTGATCCAGCAGTTGGCGAATGTTCGAGTCGGTGTCGATGTTCATAGTCCAGTGTGGGCGGGTGCGGGCCGCTGAAGCGGGTAGAATGCGATCATGCAAGAAACAGGGGCCGAATCGGTCATCACGGGCCGTATCGTAGAAGCGAATCAAATCCAATGGAAATCAACTTTTTCACCTCTTTAGTGAATCAGATTCATGCTCAAGGCGGCCGCTGCACGGCGGCCTCACCCGGATTCAGGGTCTATACTGAGCCTGTCAGACCACAGGGTGAGCTGCCCATGATCAGGCGTCTCTGCTGTTTCGCGCTGCTGTGGGCCATGCTGCCGGTAGCGGCGCTGGCCGAACGCGCTCAGGACTTCGGCGAGTATGTGGTGCATTTCAACGCCTTGAACACCGACCTCATCGCACCCAGTGTCGCCAGCAACTATGGGTTGAGGCGCAGTCCCTATCAGGCTTTGCTCAATATGGCGGTGCTCAGAAAGGTCATGGGCACCACCGGGGAACCTGTCGTTGCGGGCGTCACCGGCACCGTCAGCAACCTAACCGGCCGAACTCAGCAACTCAGTCCGCGCGAGATTCGCGAGGGCAATGCGATCTATTACATCGAGACCTTCCGGGTAAACAACGAGGAGACCTTGAACTTCGATCTCACGATCCGTCCACAAGGCAGCGAGGCGCCTTTGCAGCTCCGCTTCAGCCAACAGTTCTTTGTTGAATAACGATCAACCCGGCTTCGAAATCGCGCTCGGGCAATGCTAAGGAAGGTCTGAACAATTGCTGCGATCGCGCCGGCGTCTTTGCGCTCCCTCGTACAAGGCGCACCGAGCGAAGTT
>Ga0316196_10000290_pt1 | contig 18312 bp, 15 predicted proteins | sample Eddsed2cm_MG_FD_204938 | JGI IMG/M metagenome (GOLD analysis project Ga0316196, IMG submission 204938) | Coastal sediment microbial communities from Maine, United States - Eddy sediment 2 cm | ecosystem: Environmental > Aquatic > Marine > Coastal > Sediment | place: USA: Maine | collected... | reverse complement strand
GATAAACGGTAAGGGTGGAATCGCATTCAGCGAAATAACCTCGCTACTCAGACCACGGCAACCACATCCTGATGCCGCGGCGTTTTTACGTTTCATGCTGCAACCCGAAACCGCAATCGCGATTGCCTTTGCCGACGGCACCTGCAACCCGGTCGCGCAAATGGGTGATCCCGAAGTGTTCCAGGCGTTCAATCAGCAACAGTTAAACGCTATTCAATGGGACACTCTCGAACACCAGTTGCAACACTGCGCCGATTATCAAATACCACCAGACCGACAGCTGTTACTGCCGGCCCTTGAACAACTTAAATCCGAGTACCGTTAATTCCCAGGAGGAAACACATGAGCACAACCGATCTCGACAAACTGAAGCAGTCGCTGCTGGCCCGCAACATCAAGTATCTGCTGCCAACCTACGTCGACATGCATGGAGTACCTAAAACCAAGATGGTGCCGATTGCCCACCTGGAACGCATGATGGGGGGCTCCGAACTGTTTACCGGAGCCGCGCTGGATGGCGTTCCGCAAGACGTATCAGACGAAGAAGTGGCGGCACATCCCGACCCTGACTCCTGCATGGTCGTGCCCTGGCGCGACGATTGTGCGTGGTTTTCAAGTGACCTGTGGACCGAGGGAAAACCTTTCGAACCCTGCAATCGCGGCATTCTGAAAAAGGTACTGGCACAGGCTGCCGACATGGGCTATCGGGTCAACTGTGGTATCGAGGCCGAATTTTACGTATTCGATGACAATGAAAACAAGGTGGATCCGTTAAGCGACTTACCGCATCTCGAAAAACCCGCCTACGACTCGGTGCGGTTGATGGATAATCTCGACCTCTGGCTCAGTGAAACCGTCGATGCGATGAATGAACTCGGTTGGGACGTATATTCCTTCGACCACGAAGACGGTATCGGACAGTTCGAAATAGATTTCGATTATGCCGAAGCCCTGACCATGGCTGACCGTTTCGTGTTTCTGCGCGTGCTGACCCATGAAATGGCGCGCAAGCACGGCGCCTACGCCAGCTTCATGCCGAAACCCTATGGCGACAAGGCCGGTAACGGCGCCCACTACAACATGTCGCTGGCTGGCGCCGACGGCAGCAATCTGTTCGTTACCGACAAGGAGGATCCGCGCGGCTGCGGACTGTCCGAGATCGGCTATCAGTTTATCGCCGGCGTGTTAAAGCATTTACCGGCAATACAGGCGGTATCGGCTCCGACCGTCAACAGTTACAAACGCCTTATCGTCAAGGGCAGTACCTCCGGTTACACCTGGGCGCCCTGCTTCGTATCCTACGGCAACAACAATCGTACCAACACGGTACGCATTCCCGGCGGTGGCGGACGCGTTGAACTGCGCTCGGCGGATAGTGCCTGCAACCCCTACCTCGGCATGGCAATGATGATAGCGGCCGGGCTTGAAGGCATTCGTGACCAGCTCGATCCGGGTGAACCGCATCGTGAAAATCTCTACTACAAGTCAGACGAAGAAAGGCTCGCGGCAGGCGTTACCTGGTTACCGCGTACGCTGGATGAAGCGGTAACGGCATTTGCCGAAGATCCGCTCAGCCGGGAAGTCTTCGGTGATGTGATGTTCGACGCCTGGGTGGAATTCAAGCGCGCCGAATGGCTTAGCTATCTCAACCACGTATCCGACTGGGAGCGCGATCGCTACCTGAAGTTCTTCTAGTCCAGCCCGGAGGACAAAGCGATAGTTTGAATCAGGCGCCAGCCTCGAGCTGGCGCCTGAACTGACTGTGGACCCATTTCGCTGCTGCCAGCATCGAGTCGTCTGAATTCATCGGCCCCACCATCTGCACCGATAATGGTAGACCCTGCGGGCCATAGCCGAAGGGTATGGATATACAGGGCACCTGCAACAGGTTCCAGCTGCGGCTGTACAGTGGATCGCCGGTCGCATCCAGTCCCGCGGGCGCCTCACCCGGAGCTGAAGGAGCCAAAATGATATCGATATCAACAAACAGGCTCTGCAGTACACGCATGGCCCGGTCACGGGTATTACAGGCAGCTTGGTAAGCCGCGCGCGTGATCTTCAACCCGCTTTCCACGAGATCGATAAAGGCCGCGCTGATTTGCTCGCGATAGTGGCTGTATTCGAATATCCGTGCACGTGCAACCTCGTAAGCCATGATCGTTTTCTGGCATTCGGTCAGGACCTTGAATACCTCCGGACAGGCGAGTTCACCGGTTTGCGCACCGGAATCGGCCAGCGCCGCAAGCGCACGCTGGCAAACATCACGCATTTCCATGGATCCCTCCGACCAGTGCGCACCGCGCAATAACGAAACGCGTAAAGGAGTATCGTCAAAGTCAGCAACCACCGGTTCACTGCCACAAAGCACCGAGCGCGCCAGTTCGAAATCCTCGATTTCACGCGCCAGAAATCCAAGCGTATCCATACTGGGAGCGAGGCCCATGACACCCTGCAGGTCAAAACTGCCGTGGCTGGCCTTGTAACCCGGAATGCCGCAGTAAGCCGCCGGGCGTATCAGCGAGGCAGCCGTTTGTGAACCGAAGGCAAATGGCAGCATGCAATCCGCAACCGCGGCCGCCGAGCCACTGGATGACCCACCGGGAGTATGCGTAAGATTATGTGGGTTCGCGGTTTTACCGGGCTTGAAATAGGCAAATTCGGTAGTAACCGTCTTACCGACGATAATGGCACCTGCCTGCAGAAAGAGTTCCACGCAGCTCGCGTTGCGCCCCGGCTGATGATCCTGGTAGAAACTGGTACCCCATCCAGTGGCGAACTGTCGGGTATCGATGATGTCTTTCACCCCGATCGGAACACCCTGCAAAGGGCCGCTGATCCCTGCATTATCAGCCAGGCGTGCCGCTTCTAACGCGCCCGCTTCATCTATGCTGACAAAAGCACCCACTTCGCGCTCACGCAGGTCAATCCTTTGCAGGCAGCTGCGCATGGCCTCTTCGGCTGTCAACTGCCCAGCGCCAATACGGCGCGCCAGTTCGGCCATACCTAGCTGATTAGGTTTAACTGTCACGCGCAGATTACCGCAGCCATGCTCAGCTTTGTCCTGCTGCCTCGAGCGCAGTCATGGCGTCGTTGAACACGGTTGCCGGCATGTCATAGATGCCACCACCCAGCCTGCCCTTGTCGCCTTCGATATCGAGCATGCCGAGACCGATGATCGGCCCCTGCTGATGTTCGCGTGCGGCACGCGCGAGCAGCCCAACACGGCAATCGAGACCAGCCAGTTGCGGGTGCGGACCCGCCAGTAAGCGCGCAGGGCGCTCGGCAAAATCAGCAGGCAGAAACTCACCCAGGCCCTTTAACTGCTCAGGCGCCAGATTGATCGCCATCGCTCCGAGGCCCAGGCCTTCGACCACGGCACTGTCACCGATTGCAGGCAATGCCCGCTGTGGCGGCAGATCGACGTCGAAACGCCCAGCAGGGGGCCTTGCTGCGGCACTGAACCAGCGTCCGGGCAGCGCCGAGATCTGGATACCGGTATCAACGCCATTGCCACCCGCAGCCGTGACGAAACTGGAACCGGATATAGCCGATGCGCTCATCATGATGCACTTGCTCGCCGCCATCCACAGATTAAGGAACAGGCTGGGTGACGAATCGATGAAACTACGCATATTCTCATCCTGAATACCACCGGCTATGCTCTGTTCCAGCCCCGCCATCAGCACGCGCGTGGCATGCGGCGTACGTCCATGACAATCGTCACCATGTCGCAGACTCTCACGGGCTATCGACAACAGATCTACTGGCGTCTTTAAAACCGATTCCAGCAAGTCACGGAAATCACTATTGAGCCAGCGAATATGATCAAGCACAGCCTGGGACCGCAAGCCGAGGCGCATGGCCGGGCGCCCGCCACCATTAATCGGAGAATAGATGGCGTTCCGCGGATTATTGGCATCGACGACCCGATGCAATGGCATAGAGGCGCTCACCACAGCCGCCAGCGGCGTAACGGTGGCGTGATCCTGCGCCGGTTCAAGCTTGATGTCACCCGCGAGTAGCAGCGCTTCAGCCTGATCGAAATCGGTAGCGATACCTTCGTATACTGCCGCCACGCAAGCCGAATTCAGAATCGGCTTAGAAACCATTTCCACCGAGGTGAACGCCGGGCCCGCGTGTAACAGGATATTTTCAGCAAGGCCAAAAGCGTCTGCTGCGGTATCAATCCGGTCCCAGACCGGTTGCGCTGCAACCGCTGCAGCAAAGGCAGCGGCGTCGGCCGCATGCATACTCGAGCCGCTCATATCAGTCGCCTCCGGGCGGTATGATCCAGGTTTCCGAAAAATACAGGAAGGCCGTGGTGGTTTCGAAATCTGCCTGCACACGCGTGCCGAGTTTTCCGGAGAGGGATTTCCCATTGACGATGATCTGGGCCTGTTGCGCCGGCACCAGCACCGTGTACATGGTGTGGATGCCGGAACCAACCTGGTTTGGCATCAACTCGAGCGCCCGTGGCGCTTCCAGCTGCTCCCATACCAGCTCGACCGTATACCCCTCGCCGGCAACTGTTTCACTGTATCGATGGCTCATCGGGTCACCGGAACTGTGCACCGATTGTGCCACCAGATGCGTTAGATTCTGGAACGCCGGGGCGTCGCGAAAGGCCGCTAAACGACCAATAAAATTTTCCAGCAGATAGTGACTGAGTTCATCGTTGTCACTGAGAATTATATTAGGTGCCTCAGCACTGCCCTGCGCTTCATTAGGCGATGCATACAGCAGCAGTACCTGCCCCTGCCCTACCGGGGACCAGGCTACACGGAAAAATAGCGCCATGGCCGAGAAACTGCCGTCGTCATTTTTCAGCAGAATTCCGGGGTTTTCACCGGTCCAGTCGACAACACCGGGCGTAATGGGTTCAGATAGCGGCATAGTTTTAGCCCTGCAGATTGACTGGAGTAACCCAGGTTTCGGAAAAGGCGAGGAAAGCGGTGCTCATGGTGCGCCCGAAGAACTGGCGCGATTGCACGCTGCCCGGCAGCTGCGTGCCATTGACGGTGACCGCTGCCGATTTTGCTTCGAGGAACACCGAGTACATTTCATGGGCTTTGGTCGCCGAGTTTTCCACCGTGACTTCAACCGGAATCGGGTCGCCCATATTCGACCAGTGCATTTCCAGAGTAACCCCGGAGCCACGCAGTATTTCCCGGTAATCGGTCTTCAGATCGCCGGGCTGGCGTTGCACCGAATCGAGATTCAGCCAGCTCATGTGCTGCAAACCGGCACGCCCGACGAAAGTCGGCATGCGCGTCACCCAGCCATCGACGATCCAGCGCATCATGCGCTGGTTATCGGTCATGATAAAGTTGCTTGCCTCCGGCCAGCCTTTTGCTTCATCCGGAGCACCCAGAACGATAGCGGCATGCCCCTTGCCATAAGGTGACAGGGCCACACGGAAAAACAGCGACAACAGGCAATAGGACTCGTCGTCTGCATTATGCTTCAGATAAATACCCGGGTTTTCCCCGCTCCAGTCTACCCGGCCGGGATTAATCGATTGTCGCGTCATGCCCGGCTTTCCTCCCAGCTCTTCTCATAGTCGCGCAGCGCCTGGCGCAGACTGTCGGCACGCTGTTGTCCCTGCAGTTCATCGTGCGCCATGTAAATCGCGGCCACCTTATGCGCGACTTCCTTGATCAAATCGTCATCATCACGACCTGGCTGGGGTGGGATACGCAGCATGGTATCGCCACCATAGGTCGGGATCGGACCTTGAAAGCCCTCAGTCGGGTGGGTCACCGTCCCGCCATCCATTACCTTGCGGATCAACTTACGCAAGCGGCGGCGCACCAGCGATACGCCACGATCAGAAAATCCCGTGTGCTCGCGTTTATGGACGTTCGTTAGCCCCTGCGATACCCAGGCATCGTAATCTCCCGGATCACGCTGACGCTGTTCATACGGCCTGTCAGCTGTCTGACCGTAGAAATCGGTTTTCCCGAAACCGACTTCATTGCGGTCGGTAAGCCCGCGCGGGTCTTCGTCGACATCGCGAAAATGACGCCAGGCGACGACCATGGCGTGCGTGTCATCGATCGGTGTTATCCAGCGCGACAGACCGCAACGACCGAAATAAAGTGACTTTTCCGGCAATGGGAAATGCCCACCATTTTGCGTAAAACTCGGAAGCATCTGATCGTGGATGCGCAGCCAGATAATATCGTCCACGCGCCGTGTATTGGTATAAAAATCACCGTAGTCACGTTCGAAGTACTCGATCTTCGGCATCTCGGCAAAGGCATCGGTAAATTGCGAACGCACCGCCTTGGTGTGCAGGTAGACCGTGTGGAAGGGATCCCATGCATTTTCCATGATCTGCAGCCAGTTACAGGGGGACTCGATCAGAAAAGGAATCATTTCATCGCCCTCCTCGTCCATCGTATCGAACACCGGAAACGGTGGCCGGTGTTCTGCAGGTCCCATGTAAGCAAAAGCCAATCCCTTATATTCCACGACCGGGTAAGCACCGACGCAGGTACCTTCCTTGAGACGGCTACCCTCGGGTTCACAGGGTCGCTCCAGTATTTGACCATCGATGCCGTATTTCCAGCCGTGATAGCTGCAGCGAATGCCACCAGCTTCGATGATACCGAATTCGAGCGACATATTGCGATGCGCGCAATGCAGGTGGACCAGCCCGAGTTGACCGCCGGTCTCACGAAACAGCACCAGGTCTTCACCCATGATACGAATGCGATAGGGCAAATCCCCTACCTGATCAGTCATTGCCACCGGTAACCAGTGACGCCGCAGGTATTCGCCGCAGGGCGTGCCCGGACCGACCTGGGTCAGTTCCAGATCGGGCTCGGCATGCCAGATGAACTGCCGCTCATGGCCCTGATAATTGCCCTGTGGAATATTAGTGTCTGCTGTCATGGCCGCTTCCCCAATAAGTTGTAACCTGTAAATTCTGAACTCAAAACGTTGACCTGAAAACTGATGGACACTAAGCCGACTGCAGCGGAAACGGATCCATACAGGGTGCGCTACCAACCCAGACCGATTTGATCTGCATATAATCCCGCACCGCATCCGGCCCGAGTTCACGACCGTAACCCGAAGACTTGAAACCGCCAATGGGCGAGCCTGGATCAACACTGCGGTAGTGATTGATATAAACCGTACCGGCAACAAGCTTCGCCGCCAGCCGCTCGCCGCGCTCAGCATCGCTGGTCCAGATGCCGGCAGCAAGCCCGTATCTGGAATCATTCGCCAGGGCAAGCGCATGATCTTCGTCTTCGGCACGGATCACCGCCAGCACCGGGCCAAAAACCTCTTCGTGCCAGATAGTCATCTGCGTTGTCACCTCGGTAAATATTGTCGGTTGAACATAAAAACCCGCGGGGCATTCGAGCGGATACTGGCGTTCACCACCGTGCACGCAGAGCGCCCCCTGTGAGCTGGCTTCGGCAATCATCGACAACACCTTGTCGAGATGCGCCTGGTTGGCAAGAGGGGCGATTTCGGTCTGCAGGCTCAGCGGGTCGCCGGCCTGCAGGCGACTGGCTCGCTCAACAATGCGTGCCACCACTTCATCGTGAATACTGCTTTCAACAATTAATCGAGATCCGGCCACACAGGTCTGGCCATTGGAGAGAAAAATTCCGGAGATAATGCCATTCAACGCATTGTCGAGATCAGCGTCGGCAAACAGCAACTGGGGTGACTTTCCGCCCAGCTCGAGCGTCACCGGCTTGATGCCCCTGGCGGCGGCCTCGGCTACCTTTATGCCACCGATGTCCGATCCGGTAAAAGTGATCTTGCGCGTCTGTGGGTGTGTGACCAGTGGCTCACCAACTTCGTGTCCAAGACCTGTCACAACATTGACTACGCCTGCCGGCAGGGATGTTTCTGTTAACAACCGGGCGAACTCCAGTGTGGAAGCGGAGGCAAATTCAGACGGCTTGACCACCACCGTGTTGCCCGCTGCCAGCGCCGGTCCCAGTTTCCATGCCGCGATCATCAACGGTGAATTCCACGGTGTAATCGCGACCACCACGCCATAAGGCTGGTAGTGCGCGTGATTGATCACACCGGGCACGTGGTTATCCAGACGCTGTGATTCGACCTGCATGCCAAGTTTCGCGAAATACCGATACCAGCTGTGCAGACCGGCAAATTGCCCATTCACTTCACTGATGCGTTTGCCATTGTCACGTATTTCCGCTTCGACCAGGTCAGGCCAGCGTTGTTCGAGCAGATCGGCAATTTCGATCAGGCATTCGCAGCGTTGCTGCATCGAATACGCTGACCAGGGTCCGAGCGTAAAGGCACGATCAGCGGCACTGATCGCAGCCTCGGCATCACTGGCGTCTCCGCGCGCGATACTTGCCCAGGGGACAGCGTGGGCCGGATCGATCGATTCGAGGTAGTCCCCCGAAGCGGGGACACACCAGTCGCCGTCGATGAAGTGGTCATATATTTTCAACAGGATTCCCGGTTTTCATCCTCGGTACTCATCAATAATGCAGTAATGTATTGGGTAAGAGGCGTCTTTCCGCTTAGATCGTCGGACAGTAAACGACTGGCACGGATGGCGAGTAAATAGATAAAGTGATACATAATATTTATGTAATCGACTCAAAATATACCCCGGTTAATGTGATAGGGTAATCGAATCAAGGATTTTTTACTACCACTAGAAAGGCGGTTTACCTGCGATAAAAGTCATCCTGCCACCCACTCATTGCGGAACAGGCCAGGCCCGCAAACAGCGATCGATTACTCGTTCAAAATCTCATAACTCAGCAGCTTGCCGACCGATTAAATTGCGCGAATTCCAGGGATAGTCTTCGACCCCTGTCGATGATAGCCTGCGGCGTACTAATACTTCGAGGTGTATCGACATATAGCCCGCCATCACGCGCATGGCCATCGGTTAGTGACCGATTTGTCTGGCGACAGACTTCCCCAATCAACCTGTATTCAGCGAAGCGAGTTGGCCGCGTAAAACAGAATCGCGTCGCGGCAAAAAACGCAGCGCTCGATGGGGAAATAGATAACATTTAGCCGCCGGGAAAGATCGGCGCAGGTAGCAATAAAAGGTGAAGCTGTTACTCGTCGTCGACGTGAAAAGGAATCATGCCGAGCGACTCCATGACCTCGAAAACCAGGTCATCGGCATTTTGACAGGCCCCTGCAATCTGATCGATCGTCACCTGGCCCATATTCCAGTTTTCAATATCATCCAGAATGGCCAGCGTTTCAGTTTCATCGAGCGGCGGCACATATTCGCTTAGCCGATTGGCCAGGTAAACCAGGTGTGTCGCGTGACGGTTAGGACCGTCGTGCACGGTTTCATGATGCCAGCGGGTACAATCAATCAGGATTTCGGGTAAACCCCAATGCTGCATCAGTGCCTCGCCGACCGCGGTGTGCGTCAGGCCCACCTGGGAGATTTCCGCACTGAGTTCGTCGACCCGGCATCGAATCATGGTTTCTTCAGCCGCCAGCATTTCGTTGGGGAAACGTTCGATCAACATCAGCTTGCCGATGTCATGCAACAACCCCGCGGTAAACATGGCTTCCGGTTCTTCAATGCCATCGGTGAAGTCGGCCAGCTGGCGCGCGATGAGGGCTGTCTTAATGCTGTGTTGCCAGAATGCATGTATCGAGAATGCGGGATTCTCGTAGGTGTCGAACACGCTGCCGACCACGGAACCAATCAAAGTATGCTTGCAGCGTTCGCGGCCCAGCAGGCGCACCGCGTGATCCACCGACGTCACCTGCCCGGGTAAACCGTAATAACTGCTGTTTACCAGTTTCAGAATGCGCGTTGTGATCGCGGGATCGTTCTGAATGCTAATAGCAATCTGCGCAAGACTGCAATTCGGGTCGTCGAGCTGCTCACAAACGCGGGTAAAGATCACCGGCAGGCTGGGTGGTTGCTGCCCCTCACCTACCAGTTGATCAAGCGTCACTGGCTCGAAAATATCGTATTCTGCATTGGCTAACATGGGAAGAAAGCATAGCAGAGAAATTTTGCCTTACTGCGCCTAAATGACGGACTATGACACAAGTCTCAATCGCGTCATCGGCGCTCACCAAGCCTTGACAGCAGGCTCAAATTACGATCATCAGATGCGTGCGTAACAGGCTACCTGTTTGGCTTCAACCCAGTCGCGAACCCTGTTATCAAAATCAATAAAATGCGCTGATTGCAGATGTGCGTCAAAAGCCCCACGCTCGCTGTACACCTCGTAAAGCAACACGAATTCATCGCGGTCCGGATCGATGCAAACATCAAAGACATGGCATTCAGACTCCAGTTCAAGCGAGTCCCTCGCCTGCTGCCGAACCCGCTCGCGAAAACGCCCAACAAACTCTGGCCTGATCGTAAACTCAACTACAACAACGTACATCTCAATCCTCGCCAGGCGCAGTCAAACATCGGCTTTATTGCCAGCCAGACCCGTGGGTGCTGCAACCATTAAACTATCAACATTCGCCATCGAGCTTAACTCACAACAGGCTCAGCAACTCCCTGGTGACAGCTACGGTGCCCATATCACCTCCAAACTCGAGCGGACGGATTCTATCTTGTTCGAAACCTCGAAAAACCGCCAGGTCGATCAGCTCTGCCGCATCCAGCAAGGCAGGACAATCGGTTTTCTGTGCCAGATACTCCAGCATCAGTGCTCCACTCAATATGGCCGCCAGTGGATTTGCCTTGTCTTCACCCATGATATCGGGTGCGCTGCCGTGCGCCGGCTGAAAAAGCCCTGTTTCATCGCCGATTTCAGCGCAGGCAGCCATACCCATGCCACCGACCAGGCCACCGGCCAGGTCGGAAAGAATATCGCCGAACATATTTTCAGTGACCAGCACGTCAAACTCCCAGGGCCGGCGAATCAAATCCAGCGCCTGCGCATCTACGTAGTTGTAGTCGGTGACAATGTCGGGATAGGCAGGTGCAATCTCATCGTAGATCTGACGAAAAAAAGCCATCGAGGTAAACACGTTAGCCTTGTCGACACAGGTGAGCTTACCCTGACTGCCTCGCTGCTTGCGTTTACGCGCCAGTTCAAAACCAAAGCGATGCAGTTTTTCTGTCGTATCACGCGTGATGCGCAATACGTCACGCACTTCGCGGTTATCGATCACCTCGCTGCGGCCATGCACCGCGGCCGAGTAAAACAGCCCTTCGGTTGATTCGCGTAATATCACCAGATCAATATCCGCGGCGCGCGGATCGGCCAGGCGCTGCGGAGCGTTGGGATAGGCGCGCACCGGGCGTACACCGGCGTAAAGTTGATAAATATCGCGCAGGCGCAAATGCGGCGAAATCTCGGTACCGTCGGCATGACGAATCGATGGCAGTCCGATCGCACCGAGGAATATCGCATCGGCCTTACCTGCCGCTTCCTCACCACCCGGTTCAATATCGCGACCGGTCTCCTGAAAATAGCCAGCGCCCGCATCTATTTCCCGGTAACTGAACGCTGCCTGTCCCGTCTTTTGCAGGGCCGCATCGACCAATGCCAGCGCCGCGTTACTGACATCGACACCGATACCATCCCCTCGAATCAGCGCAATTTGAATATCAGTTTTCGCCATAAGTCATCTTTCTGGAAAGTGAGCATTGTAAACCAGGACTGCCGCTGCCAGCGAGTTGCGCCTGTGGACATCACCGCCACAGATCAGTTTAAAAGCCGATTTCGCAGCTACAACACAGTCATTGTGTACCCCTCACCTCGACGCATGCATTCCTGCGGCCTTGCCGCCAGAGCCTGTTTAGCTGCGCACGGCAGCACAGCTATTGGAGCCTCTCAGGATTATCTATCCAGGTTTGCTAGTGGAGACTGCTGGATCAATTAACGAGGCAACAATCCCGACAGGTGACACGCTACTCATGATTCTGTCGACCTGTGGTTTGCTCTCCAGCTTCGGTCCGAGGGCTGGAACTATCGGGATTGTTCGCGACGGGCAACAGATAGACTGGCAGTGCCGCACTTCACTTCATGGATCGACGCCCAGTAACCCGGCAGAGATAAACAAGGTAACGCTAACAATCATGAAAACGTAGGAGGCCTTGTTCAGCCATCCAATCGCGGGCTCGGGGAGTAATTGTCGCGATTGACAGGACGATGCCACTATTGACAGGATTCCTCCTACTACGGCGAGTCCAATTATGGTGGGGCGATAAAGTAACCAGTCAGGCATTTCGATTCAGACAGATGTTATACCGGAGTCAGCTTTACTCAACCGGCACGCTTTGAATAAGCGTCGAGAAAATCTGCCGCGGCTTTACTACCACCTGAGAAAGATTTCATTGCCTCCTCATGCAACTGGGTCATAACCTCTGCCTTGATTTCGTTCGCGCGATCGTTGTCGCCAATAGCGTCAATACGACGCGGGCGCGGAATATCGATCTCGATAACCGAGCGGGTGCTGGTGGGCAGGTTGGTCATGATCAGTAAGCGGTCAGCGAGGAAAATCGCCTCGTCAATGTCCGTGGTCACAAAGAAATTGGTGTTCCGGTCTTCTTCATAGAGGCCCGCATAGTATTCCCACATCAATTCCTTGGACATGTTATCCAGGCCACGGAAAGGCTCATCCAGAATCATCACTTCGGGTTTATTGATCATCGCCCGCGCCAGTTCTGCGCGACGCTGCATGCCGCCGGACAGCTGTTGCGGATACTTGTCGCGAAACGCTTCCAGGCCAACCTTTTTGAGCAGAAACTCTGCCAGTTCGACCGATTCCGCGTCGTCTTCGCCGCGCGCACGCGGACCGTACATGATGTTGTCCCAGGTGGTCATCCACGGGAACAGTGCCGACTCCTGGAATAGCACCAGCCGATCCTTGCCCGGGCCGGTTATCGGCTTGCCGTTCATCGTGATGGTGCCGGAGTCGGGGGACTCAAAGCCGGCAATCAACTGGATCAGGGTGCTTTTCCCACAACCGGATGGCCCGATCATCACCGTCAATTTATTACTCTCGATGGTAAACGAGCAATCCGTGACAATCTGTTTGGAAAACGGGCCTGCACCATAGGATTTGCTAATGTTGGTCACCACTATTTCACTGCTAGCCTGGGAGAAGGAAGCAGCCCTGCGTTTGGTCGAATCTTCTGTCGTTGTATTCATCTGCGTTACCTTGTTTTCAGCCAGGGTGTAAACTTGCCACCGAGTTGACGGATCAACTCGCTGCTGATGTATCCGGCGATACCGATACTGAACATGCCAACAATAATCTGTTCGTAGGATCCGCCTACGTAGGAAGACCAGATAAAGAATCCAAGCCCGCCGCCGGCGCCGCCTGAAGCGCCGCCACCCGAAATCATTTCAGCGGCAACCACAACCTCCCAGGTAATACCCATGCCGACCGCTGAGCCAACCACGATCGATGGCAGGGTTGCAGGTAATACGATGCGGCGGAAAATATCCCACTGCGACGCGCCCATGGATAGAGCGGCCTGAATGAACTGCTTGTTGATCGATTTGGCGCCACCCAGCACGTTAATGACAATGGTGTAAAACGCGCCGAGGAAGGTTACAAAGGCGATGGACAGTTCCTGGGTCGGCCAGAAGATAATCGATGCCGGCACCCAGGCTAGCGGTGGAATCGGGCGCAGCACTTCAAAGGTCGGGAAAATAATACCGTAGCAGGATTTATTAACCGCCATGATCAACCCCAGCGGAATTCCAATCAGCATAGCGGCCGTAAATCCACCGAATACACGCAGGAAACTCTTGTACCAGCTGTGCCAGTAACCGGCATCTCCAATCAATCCGCTCCAGCTGACAAGCACGTCGGTTGGCGGTGGTACCAGTCCAACAAACGGGAAGCGATAACCAAACCATTGTTCGGAGCGGGCACCGACTTCCCAGAGCACCATGAACACGCAGATCGCGAAGATGCCGCGCAACGCGGCTCGACTAAACAGCTTGTCTGAAAATTTGCTTAAACTCATCTCTGTTTTATCCTTCTTTCTCGCCGGCTTCAAAGGCTTTCATTGCCTCATCATGCACCACGTCTTTGGCTTCGTTCAAAATCTCCCGGAAACGGGGAGAGGTGAGCACGCTGTAATCGCGCGGATGGGGAATATCCACTTCGACAATTTTCTTTGGCTTGCAGGGCCGGGAAGACATGATAATCAACCGGTGACCAAGAAAGATCGCCTCTTCCAGATCATGAGTAATAAAGAAAATAGTCACCTTGTTACGGTAATAAATCTCCAACAGGGCTTCATGCATGACCGACTTGGTGAGCGAATCGAGCGCTCGGTAAGGCTCATCGAACAACAACACCTTGGGATCATTCATCAGCGCCCGCACGATCTCAACCCTGCGTCGCAGGCCAGAGGATATTTCGCCCGGATAATTGTTCTCGTTACCACTCAGACCGGCATCCGCCATCATGCTGCGCGCCTTTTCATAAATCTCTGCCTTGCTTTGCTTGCCGGCCATCATCGGCCCGAAGGCGACATTCTCAAGATTGGTCTTCCAGGGGAATAGCGCGCCGTTCTGGAATACCACGATGCGGTCAGACCCTGGTTCTGCCTGGGGTTGCTCCGGCCCGCATAACAATTCGCCATCAAGATGGATGCTACCCGAGGTAATACCGTGGAAACCGGCAATGGCATTCAGCAGGGTCGTCTTGCCGCAACCCGAGGGACCGACGATCATGCAGATTTCACCTGCTGGAATCTCAATGGAACAATGATCCACCGCCATGACGGCGGCACCATCCGGGTCGTAGACTTTGACAACATCCTTGATGCTGATTGCACCATCACTGACGTCGGCAAGCGACCCCAGGTTTTCGTCTATTACTGCACTCATTAGTTATCTCCGAGGGCCAGTTCACGCACTCGCCACTGCATCAGGTAATCGCCCATCATGCGCACCATGGCACTGGTGACATAACCGATCACGCCAAGCGTAATCATGCCGATGATGATCTTCGGATATTCGATCATCATGTAAGCGGTGTTGATGATGTAACCAAGGCCAAACTGACCGGACACCATCTCACCCGCCACCAGCGAGAACCAGGCGACACCGATCGATATTTGCAGACCGGTGAAGATGTAGGGCATGGAACCGGGTATCACCACGTGAATGAATGTTTGCCAACGGCTTGCACCCAGGCATTTTGCGGCTCGACTGTAGGATTCATCGATCGACTCTACACCCAGCATGGTATTCAGCGTGGTGGCGAAAAATGATGCCAGGAAGGTGAGGAAAATAACCGGGGTTTCAGAGCCGACAAACATGATAATGGCCAGGGGTACCCAGGCAAGTATTGGAATCGGGCGAAAAACCTCGAACAGGGGGAAAATGTATTCACGAAACTTCTGCGACCAGCCCAGGAACAGGCCGAGCGGCACACCCAGTGCGGTTGCCAGTAAGAAGGCGAAGCCGATACGCCGCAGACTGATGCCGATGTGTTTGTAGTATTCCGGGGTATAGAATGACAGACCATAATAGGGGTCTTCGCTAAACCACTCGGTAAACACCTCCGTCGGTCCGGGCATACTGACAAAACGTGGCAATTTCCAGATTTCAACCGACAGCATCCAGAAGCCGAGGAATACGGCGAATCCGATCAGCATCAGATAGGGCCGCGGGCTTTTCAGCCAGGTCGCTATCCGGTACACGGTCAACGCCATGGTGGTCACTTCAGAGCCCTGGAGATTGCTTGCCTTAAGGGCTTGTTTGAAGCCCGGTACCTGATCGGCGATCGATCTCGGCACGTAGAATTCTTTATTGATCATGGTGGCGAAGCGTGTCATCACGACATCGCCAACTGCCGGATCACTCTCGAACAGTTCGACCAGTTTTTTACCGTTTATGCGCAGAACCTGTGTAGGCTCGATGCTGGTGGTCGCCGCCAGGCGCACACTCTGGCCTTCCAGAACGGCGGCCCAGCCGAAAACATCACCGCTGCGCATGATTTTCTCATGCTTGCTGGCGTCGGTGTCCGCCGAAAGGATATGCTGCACGCTGCCGGAAGACACGATGAACACATCATCGGCAAGTGCACCAAGATCATAGATTTTCTCACCTGCCTCATATGACTCCTGCGTGCAGATTGCGGCAATCTCCTGCATCAGATTGTCGGGTACCATCTGAAAAGGCATTGCGCTTTTCAATGCGCTTAGAATTTCCGATTTGTTTGCCGGGTCAGGCATACCTGCTTCCTCTATTTATGGACCAGGTATCCAGCACTGGCTTAACACATGCCGCATGCACACCCTGGTGTATTTATTTTATTTACTTGCTGTTGCTCTATTGGTAGAGGTGGTAAACCGCCCCCGACTGGGAGACATCCCTGTCGGGGGACAGTTTCTCTACAAAACTGACAAAGTTATGTCAGGTATTACATACCGTAAGCAGAATCAGGCTGGGCCCACATCTTGCCAACGGGTGCTGACAGACCACGTTCCTTCAGGATATCTTCAGTGAAACTTTTCTCGATTGCGTTATCGCGCAACGTGTCCACTTTGATGGTCTTGATGGAGTGCAGGAAGATGGTTGCCTTGTCGATCAGCGCCTGGGCTTTCGGAGTAATAGCAAAAGCCAGCTCATTGCGCACCGGTGTACCACCCTGGAGTACCGGAGTAGTGCCGACCATCGCTTTCCACAGGACCTTGGACTCAAAGCCAGTGGTCTGCTCTTCAGCCATCTTGACGATCGCCATGGTGTTCTTGGGATCAGCCATGAACAGCTGCGCGTCGAGTTCGGCGTTCAACCAGGCTTTGACAACGTCAGGACGCTGGTCGATCAGGTCACCACGCATATCAATAAAGCCACCGTCGTTCTCGTCAACCGAAGCACCCGACGCAACTTTACGTGCCAGGCCTTCTTCTACCAGGCGGGAAGCCGTTGGCTCCCAGATCGCTGCGGCATCGAGTTTACCGGCGCGAAAACCACTGGTGATAACTTCGATGTTCTGGTTCAGGTAACTTGCCGGCTTGATGTTTTCTTTCGCAAAAACCGCCAGTGCGAAACGGTCAGTACAGGCGCCTTTCGGTACCGCTACCACTTTTCCATTCATCCACTGGATGGCTTCGCCGGCATTGGCAAACTCGGGAGCGTCGCTTCTAACCAGCATGTTGTTGCACTGGTCGTAGCCCAGACCTGCGGTTGCGACGATACGGATATCCGCCACGCGATCCTTGGTAGTCGCCACGATTGCCGGCATGTCACCCATGTAACCGATGTGCTGCTTACCGGCGAGCATGGCGTTGACAATAATGCCGCCCTGCAGGCCGATCTCGAACTTGACGGTCGATCCCTTCGGCAGATATTTCTCATACAACTTCATGCTTTTCATGACCACACCGGACCAGGCTTCCGTGTAGTAGGGCTGGTAACCCACAACAAGATTGACCGGATCACCGACTTTGCCCCAATCGATTTCTTCGGCAGATACGGTTGATACCAATCCGGATGCCGAAAGGCCTAAGGCCAGAATCAACGCGGCAAAACCGGTGGTAACCCGATGTTGAATACTTCTAAATTTAGATAACATGTTTCACTCCTCACTAATTCGATTATTAAAACTACTTTTCGATTATTAAAATTTTTACTGTTTTCTATAAGCACTTAACAACTTTTTAATGGTTATAAATTGGTACCCTATTTTGTAATCATGACCTCCTTACATTAATTTGTAATCATACTCGGTTATTAAACGCCACTTTTAGTCTCGTCATTGCTCACTTGACGAGGTGAAGTGCCTGGTGATCAAGGTAGCCAACTGGCGCATGACCAGGTAGCCGGAAGCCGGATCGGTTGCGAGCACCTTAACAACTTCCTCGCCATTAAGGCGCAACAGAACCGATTTTTCCACACAAACAGCGCGGGCGATACGTATCGGCTGATGTTCGAGTAGTGCGGCCCAGCCGAATACCTCGCCTTTACGCAAGATAAAACCGGCGGCACTGGTGCGTTCGTCCCGGCCAAGTTCGAACTCGACTCGACCCGACTCGAGTATGTAGAGGTCATCCGTCAGGTCGCCCGGTTCGTAGAGAACGCTACCAACCTCGTATTCCTCACGACGGGTGAGTTTCACCAACAGGTCCTGCGTGCTAGTGGAAATATCCCTGAATAACTCGGCCATTTTCAGCGCATTGGCCTGCCGCACATAAATCTCGCCGTCTTCAATCTCGACCTGGTAGCTTTCCAGGGGGGCTTCGGCAAGGCCGATAGGCTTTCCGGTGGTGATATCCCACTGCCATAAATGCTTGTTGCAGGTGAGTACCGCACCGTCGAAAAAACCTTCGGCAAGGCAGGTTCCCTGATGGGGGCAATTGCCATTGTAAGCGTAATAATTCTCGCT
>Ga0316196_10000287_pt1 | contig 18410 bp, 20 predicted proteins | sample Eddsed2cm_MG_FD_204938 | JGI IMG/M metagenome (GOLD analysis project Ga0316196, IMG submission 204938) | Coastal sediment microbial communities from Maine, United States - Eddy sediment 2 cm | ecosystem: Environmental > Aquatic > Marine > Coastal > Sediment | place: USA: Maine | collected... | reverse complement strand
GCGTCGCCCTGCTGAATGTGCAGCAGCAACACGACTTGCTGCAGTCGGCCCTCTATGGGTTCGGTGCAGCGGCCGGCTTCGGCGTGGTGCTGATTGCTTTTGCCGCCATGCGGGAGCGACTGGCGCGCGCGGATGTCCCGATCCATTTCCGTGGCGCGCCCATCGGGCTGATCACGGCCGGCCTGATGGCGCTCGCATTCATGGGTTTCTCGGGCCTGGCCCGGCTCTGAGGCGGTGGCTGCGATGTTCACGGCGGTCATCCTGTTCACGGTGCTCGGCAGCCTGCTCGGCCTCGGGCTCGGGTGGGCGGCGCAGAAGTTTCGCGTGGAAACCGACCCCGTGGTCGATCGCATCGACGCTCTCCTGCCGCAGACCCAATGCGGACAGTGCGACTATCCTGGTTGCCGCCCCTACGCGGAAGCCATTGCATCCGGCGAAGCGCCCATCAACCAATGCCCACCCGGTGGCGAAGCCGGTGTGCGGGCGCTGGCCGACCTGCTGGGCTTGGAGCCGCTGCCGCTGAACCCGGACAATGGCCAGGAGCAGCCCCGCCGCGTGGCCGTCATTGACGAAAGCGCCTGCATTGGCTGCACGCTGTGCATCCAGGCCTGCCCGGTGGACGCCATCCTCGGCGCCGCGAAACGGATGCATACCGTTATTGAAGCCGAGTGCACCGGCTGCGACCTGTGCCTGCCGCCCTGCCCTGTGGACTGCATCGCAATGGTCCCCAGGCAATCTCCCTGGGTTTGGCCTCAACCTGGCCAAAACGCCCGGCTGGCCGCGTCAGCGAACGTCAGGACCGCGCAGGCAGGAGGCGGCTGATGCTCCGCGACGCCATGGACCAGGCAAAGCTCGCTGGCGCCACTCTGCACAACTTTCACGGTGGTTTGCAGCTGCGGCACAACAAGCGGATTTCCTGCGAATTGCCGATCGAGAGAGCCGCGCCAGCTGAGCGCTTCTACGTGCCGCTGCTGCAGCAATCGGGGCAGGAAGCCCAGCCCATCGTGGCTGCGGGGCAGCACGTTTTGAAGGGCGAGGCCATCGGTTGCGTCGAGCACCTGGGGAGCGGCTATTTGCACGCACCCACCTCCGGCACCGTGAGCGCCATCGGAACGCATCCGATCAGCCATCCCTCGGGGTTCGACGGGCGCTGCGTCGTCATTGAGCCCGATGGGCTCAACCAGTGGACCGAACTTCATCCTGTCGACAACTGGCAACAGGCCGACCCTGACGTCCTGCGCCAAGCCATTCGAAGCGCCGGGATCGTCGGCCTCGGCGGCGCGGTCTTTCCCACCGCGCACAAGGTTGACGAGGCGAGCCGCCGTGGTATCCATACCCTGATCCTCAACGGCGCCGAGTGCGAGCCATACATCAGCTGTGACGAAATGCTCATGCGCGAGCAGCCGGCGTCGATCATCCTTGGTGCGCGGATTCTGCAGCGAGCGGTCGGAGCGCGGCGCACCGTGATCGCAATCGAAGACCAGATGGGTGCGGTTCACCAGGCGTTGCAGCATGCTCTGCGCGAGTCCGCTGCGGCCGAAATCGACATCGTCAAGGTAACGACCATCTATCCGGAAGGCGGCGAGAAGCAACTTATCCAGGTGCTGACCGGGCTGGAAGTCCCGAGCGGCGGGCGACCGACCGATCTCGGGCTGCTCTGCCAGAACGTTGCCACGGCCACGGCTGTCGCCCGGGCGGTGACGGAAGGCAAGCCACTGGTAGAGCGCATCGTCACCGTCACCGGCAGCGGCGTGCGCAGGCCGCGTAACCTGCTGACCCCGATCGGCACGCCGATCTCCGTTCTGGTCGAGCAGTCCGGTGGTTACGCGGATGACGCCGCACGACTGGTGCTCGGCGGCCCGATGATGGGCTATGCGCTGGCCAGCGATGACAATCCGGTCATCAAGGCGGCCAACTGCATCCTGGTGCTCAGCTCGGACGAAATACGCCCGCCGCAACCGGAGATGCCGTGCATTCGCTGCGGTGAATGCGCGCGGGTCTGTCCGGCCGTGCTCCAACCGCAGCAATTGCAGTGGACGGTGCGCCATGGCCTGTGGGATGAAACGGTATCGGCCGGGCTGGCCGATTGCATCGAGTGTGGCTGCTGCGATTTTGTCTGCCCGAGCCACATACCTCTGGTGGAGTGGTTCCGGCATGGTAAATCCGAACTGCGCCGCCTGGAGGCGGAGCGCCTCGCTGCCGACTCGGCCCGCCAGCGATTCGAAGCGCGAGAGGCGCGCCTGGACCGGCTGAAACAGGACCGCCGGCGGCGCATGGAAGAAAAAAAACGCGCCCTGGGCGATGGGCAGGAGAAGCAGAAACGGATCGCTGACGCCATCGAACGGGCCCGCTCACGACGGCAGGAAAACCCGTGATCCGCCACTTCGATACGGGCGGTGCGCCGCATTTTCCGCCGCAGACAACGGTGCGCAGCGTCATGCTCCAGGTGATTTACGCCTTGTTGCCGGGCGTCATCGCCCACGCCTGGTTTTTCGGCCCGGGCATCGTGGTGCAGATTCTGCTGGCCTGTGGCTTCGCGCTCCTGTTCGAAGCCAGCTGTCTCGCCATCCGCCGCAAGCCCCTGAAGCTCTTTCTCGGCGATTTCAGCGCGCCACTGACCGCTCTGCTGTTCGCCCTCTGCCTGCCGCCGCTGGCCCCGTGGTGGATCGCCCTGGTCGGCATGTTTTTCGCCATCGTGATTGCCAAGCACTTATTCGGCGGCCTGGGCCACAATCTGTTCAATCCCGCGATGGTCGGATACGTCGTCGTCCTGATCAGTTTCCCGCAGTTCATGACCGCCTGGCTGCCGCCGCTGGAACTCGCTTCGTGGGCGCCCACCCTTGGCCAGGTGCTGTCGACCATCGCAACCGGTCATCCGCCGGGCGGGCTTGCCTGGGACGCCATTACCGGCGCGACGCCGCTCGACACGATCCGCAGCAGTGTCGCGACTGGCAAGATGGTCTCGGAGGCCCGCCAGGCCCCGATTTTCGGTGACTTCGGCGGGCTGGGTTGGGAGTGGATCGCCAACTGGTACGCGCTGGGCGGGCTGTGGCTGCTGTGGCGCCGAATCATCAGTTGGCAGATTCCGGTTACGATGATCGGCAGCGTCGTGCTGCTGGGACTCGCGGCCTACCTGGCGGATCCGGGCAGCAATCCGGCCCCGCTGCAGCACGTGTTTTCCGGCGCCCTGGTGCTCGGAGCCTTTTACATCGCTACCGACCCGGTCAGTGGCTGCGCCAGTCCGCGCGGCCGCCTGATATTCGGCGCCGGCGTCGGCATCATCACTTTAGCCATCCGCCGCTGGGGCGCTTACCCGGACGGCGTCGCTTTTGCCGTTTTGCTGATGAACATGATGGCGCCACTGATCGACCGGTACACGCGTCCCAGGATTTTCGGTCAACCGGCATGAAGGCGAGCGGGAACTCATTCGCAAAAAGCGCCCTGTCACTCGGCCTGGTCGCCGTGATCGGTACCTCGCTCCTGAGCGGAGTCAACCAGGCAACCGCAAAGCGCATCGAACAACAGGAGCGACGCGTGGTGCTGGAGCAGCTCGGTCAAATAATCCTGCCAGATCGCTATGACAACGTTCTGCAGGACGACCGGTTCTCATTTGCCGATGAAACCTGGTTCCCGCAAGGCCAGGAAGTCGTCGCCTACCGGGCCCGGCGCGGCGGCCAGCCCGTAGCCGTGATCCTGCGCTTCATCGCCGTCGACGGCTACAGCGGACCCATCGGCTTGCTGGCCGGTATCGAGGCCGACGGACGCCTGGCGGGTGTGCGAGTGACCTCCCACCGCGAGACACCCGGGCTGGGCGACGGCATCGAGATCGAGAAAAGCGACTGGATACGATCCTTTGACGGCCGGTCGCTGGGCGCACCACCGGCAACGGAATGGACAGTGCACCGCGACGGCGGAGCTTTCGACCAGTTCACCGGCGCCACCATCACGCCACGGTCGGTGGTCAATGCGGTGAGGCTTGCACTGGAATACCATGAACGCCACCGCGATTTTTTGTACGATGCGCCCGCGACACCGGAGAGGGAGAAGCCATGAAACCGCGGCAGATTGTGATCGACGGACTCTGGCGGCAGAACACCGGCCTGGTCATTTTGCTCGGCCTGTGCCCTTTGCTGGCCGTTACGGGCACCGCGATCAACGGAATCGGTCTCGGCCTGGCCACGACCTTGACCCTGGTCTGCTCCAACGTCGCTGTCTCCCTGTCCCGGCGCCTGCTGCGACCCGAAATCCGCATCCCGGCCTACGTGCTGATCATCGCGTCGGTGGTCACCACGATCCAGCTCCTGATGCAGGCCTGGTTTCATGACCTGTACCGGGTGCTGGGTATTTTCATTCCGCTGATCGTGACCAACTGCGCCATCATCGGCCGGGCCGAAGCGTTTGCCTCGCGCAACCCTCCCCTGCCGTCCGCACTCGACGGCCTGGCTACCGGCCTCGGTTTCTGCCTGGCGCTGGTGGCTCTGGGCGCATTCAGGGAGGTAGTGGGCCACGGCACCCTGTTCAGCCAGGCGCAACTGCTGTTCGGTGACTTCGGCGAACTGCTGCAGCTCACATTGATCCCTGACTACCCGGGATTCCTGCTGGCCATGCTCCCGCCGGGGGCTTTCATCGCACTCGGCTTGCTGATGGCAGCGAGAAACTGGCTGAACAGCAAGGCAGCGCAGCTGTCCCGGGCCGATCGAAGCGCAGTGCAGCCAGCCGTGGAGCGAACCGCATGAAGGTGGCGGACAGGGTCGAGTTCTTTCGCCGCCTCCAGTCGGTGATACCGGAACCGCAAACCGAGCTCGACTACCGGACACCGTTTGAACTGTTGGTGGCGGTCATCCTGTCGGCGCAGGCCACCGACGTCGGTGTCAACAAAGCCACGCGCAAGCTGTTCCCGGTGGCCAACACACCGGCAGCCTTGCTGCGGCTGGGCGTGGACGGCCTGAAAGACTACATCCGGACGATCGGGCTCTACAATTCCAAGGCCGAAAACATCATCAAGACTTGCCGCATCCTGCTCGAGCAGCACGATGGCGCGGTGCCCCGCGACCGCAAAAGCCTCGAGGCGCTTCCCGGCGTAGGTCGCAAGACCGCCAACGTGGTGCTGAACACCGCCTTCGGCGAGCCGACCATTGCGGTAGACACGCACATCTTCCGCGTTGCAAACCGCACCGGATTGGCACCGGGCAAAACCCCGCTGCAGGTAGAACAGAAACTGCTCCGCGCCGTGCCCGAGGTTTACCGCAAAGACGCGCACCACTGGCTGATCCTGCACGGGCGCTATACCTGCAAGGCGCGCAAACCAGCCTGCCCCGAGTGCATCGTGCGCGACCTCTGCCGTTTCAAGAACAAGACCTGACCCGCAGAGCGAACGTCCTTTGTATGTAATAATCCGGCGCTGGTGCCGGTCTCCTGCACCGAATCGAGCCGGAAGCCGGTAACGGTTCAAACCCGAGAAACTGGAAAATCAGGGCCTGGGCCCATTCAAAACAAAACCTTGGAGGTTCTTTACGATGACTGACAAAACCATGATCACCAAACCCATCGCAGCTGCCGTCGGCGTGGCATTCGTCTCGTCCATCGCCATTTCCAGCACCGCTGTCGCTGCTGACAACCCCTTCGCCATGGCGGATCTCGATAGCGGCTACATGCTGGCCGGCCACCACGAGGGCGAAGAAGGCAAGTGCGGTGAAAAGGGCGAAGAAGGCAAATGCGGTGAAAAGGGTGAAGAGGGCTCTTGCGGTGAGAAGGGCAAGGAAGGAAGCTGCGGCGAGAAAGGTGCGGAAGGCTCCTGCGGTGAAAAGGGCAAGGAAGGCAAGTGCGGCGAAGGCAAGTGCGGCGGTGACAAGGACTGATCGCGGCGGCTTGCCGCAGCAGCACTTATGACTCCGGCAATGAACACTGGCGCCCACCCCGTCGGGGGCGCCGGCTTGGGATTGAGGCGGGCCCTGCTGGGCCCGCTCTCCTCGCACAAACTGGGTCCCGTGGATTTCATGGAGGTCGCGCCGGAAAACTGGATCGGGGTCGGCGGCGGGCGCGGCCGACTGTTCCGGGAGTTCACCGAGCGCATTCCGTTTGTCTGCCACGGGCTCTCGCTGTCCATTGGCGGCCCCGCGCCGCTGGACGAAACCTTCCTGCACCGATTGCGCTCGTTCCTGGATCGATACCAGGTCCGCTGCTACAGCGAGCACCTGAGCTACTGCAGTGATGACGGGCACCTCTACGACCTGATGCCGATTCCGTTCACACAGGAGGCAGTCCGCTACGTTGCAGCCCGCGTGCGGCGCGTCCAGGACATCCTCGAGCGCCGCATCGCCCTGGAGAACGTTTCCTACTACGCAGCGCCGGGCGCGGAACTGAGCGAAATCGAGTTCGTCACGGCGGTCCTCGAGGAAGCCGATTGTGACCTGCTGCTGGACGTAAACAACATCTACGTAAACAGCGTCAATCACCGGTATGACCCCGTCGAGTTCCTGCAGGGCCTGCCGGGACGCCGCATCGCCTATGGTCACATCGCGGGTCACGATCACGAGGCCGAAGACCTGATCATCGACACCCACGGGGCCGATGTCATTGCCGGCGTCTGGGCGTTGCTGGATAAAGCCTACGAGACGTTTGGCGTTTTCCCCACCTTGCTGGAACGCGATTTCAACATTCCAACCGTGGCGGAACTGATGGAGGAAGTGGGCCAGATCAAGGCGTTGCAGGACAAATGGCAGGACCATGTCAGCCCGCTCCAGCAAATACAGGCCTGAGCCAGGCCAGCCGGCTGAGCCGCCGGCACAGCTCGCGAAACTGCAGCACGAGTTTGCGGCGCATATTCGCGACCCGGATCGTCATTCAGCGCCCGCCGATGTCGAAGACCGGCGGATGGCCATCTACCGGCGCCTGTTCTTCAATAACATCAGCTCCTTGCTGGCCGGCAACTTCCCGGTGCTGCGGGGCCTTTACGACGAGGAGCGCTGGCGGGGGCTGGTGCGCGAGTTCTATGCGGAACACCGTTGCCGAACGCCGCTGTTTCCCGAGGTCGCCAAGGAATTCCTGCGCTATCTCCAGGAGCGCGAAGGCCGCGACGACGATCCGCCATTCCTGCTCGAACTGGCGCACTACGAGTGGGTCGAACTGGCATTGTCGCTGGATACACGCGAACTGGACCAGGTCGTCGCCGATCCCGATGGCGATCTGATGGCTGGTCGGCCGGTGCTCTCGCCGCTCGCCTGGGCGCTGAGTTACCGCTACCCGGTGCACCTGATCCAACCGGACTACCAACCCACGGAGCCAGCTTTCGAGGCGACCCATCTGCTGGTCTACCGCGACCGGCGGGACCAGGTGAAATTCATGCTCCTCAATGACGTCACCCGCCTGCTGCTGCAGCGGCTGCAGGAATCTCCCGGGGCAACGGGCACCGAACAATTGCTCGGGGTTGCGCAGGACATCCGGCATCCCGAACCCCAACAAGTGGTTGCGGCCGGCGCCAAGGTGCTGGAGGACCTGCGGCAGCGCGACGTGCTGCTCGGCACACGTTCCGATGCACGAGACGAAACGCGGAGTAATTGATGTTCGACGCCTATGACAACCTGAGCGCGCGGCTGCGGGTTGCCGGCGACTACCTGTGGCCGCTGGCGCTGCGATTGATCCTGGCCTGGGAGTTCTGGGAATCCGGCATCACCAAGCTGCGTGGCAGCAATTGGTTTGCAGACATTCCATGGGCGGAGTGGCAAAAAGGATTCCCCTGGCCGTTCAGTACGCTGCCAGCGGACCTGAACTGGCTGGCCGCGACCTGGGGTGAACTGGCGTTTGCCGTGATGCTGTTGCTGGGCCTGTTCACCCGCTTCGCGGCGCTATCGCTGATCGTCGTTACCGCGGTCGCCACCGCGGCCGTGCACTGGCCCGCGGAATGGGGTTCGCTGGGCGCATTGTGGGACGGCTACCGGATCACCGCCAAGGGCGCGGGCAACTTCAAGCTGCCGTTGCTGTTCCTGGTCATGTTGCTGCCGCTGGTTTTTCACGGTGGTGGAAAAATCAGCCTCGACCACCTTCTGCTGAAGCTGGCCGGTCGCGACAGCTACGTCACGGACCGGGTCGGTGATGGAATCACGGCGGCGCTGCTGTTCGGTATTCTCGGGCTGACGGTGGTCTTCATCGAGCCGTCATGGGGCATTGGCTGTTTCGTTATTGCTGTGCTGTGCGGGCTGACCCCCGCCCTGCGCCGCTGAGAACGGCAGGGGCAGCGGCGCCAGTTCGTAGCCCTCCCGCCGCAACAATGCAATGAGACCCGCATCTCCCGGCAAGTGCAGAGCGCCTACCGCGATGAAGACCCTGGAATCCTCGAGCAGTGGCAGTACCGCTGACGCCATGCGCTGGTTGCGCGCCTCGATGCCCTCCGCCATGAAATAGCCCCGCGCCTCGGGAGTAAGCTCTTCGAGCTGCTCGTCCACCTGCTCCACCAGCGCCTGCAAATCGCCGGCCAGGTAACTTTCTACCATCAGGTCGTGGACCTCCGCGACGCGGTCGTATTCGTCAAGCGCCTGGTCCAATAGCGACAGCTGCTGCTCTTCGGGCATGTTTTCGAGGAAGGAAAGCTGCTGCTCGAGCGTTTCGAGGCCGACGACTTTCAGGCCTGCACCGGCTGCACGCAAGGACAGGGAGAAATCCATGAACAAGCCGGTCCTGGGCGGCGGCACGCTTAGTGTCATCATGGCTGCCCAGACTTTCATTCGGGCAATCCAGTCCGGTGGCACGCGGTAATCAGCAAGCGCTGCACGAACGCGGGCAAACCGCTCCGCGCCGGCGCGCTGCTCCAGGGTGGTCCCGTCCTGGTAATGCATGTATTCGGTCAGGCGCGTCAGGGTCGGCAAGTCGGGCACCATTTCCATCGCAAATACCTGGTTCGCGTCGAGTTCGCTGGCAAAGGCCTCCGTGAAATCCAGTACCCGGGGGTCCTCGCTGTGAACCGTGCCCAGCAAGTATCCGGCAGGTGCGCCATCGCGCGAGATAGCCCAGTAAAGGGCGCTGTCCTGCCGCGCCTGCGCCGACCCGAACCCGCATGCCAGCAACAGCGCCAGCAGAAGTGCAGCCAGGATGCGGCGTTTCATGGCAATTTGCATCTCAATCCCTTATCCTCGACGGCCTGTCGAATGGGGTCCATTATGCCGCGCATTGCAGATCGGTTCAGGGGTTTTCTGCCCGTCGTCATTGACGTCGAGACCGGCGGCTTCAATGCGCAGAATGACGCTTTGCTCGAGATTGCAGCCTGCATCATCCGCATGGATGATTTTGGCCGCCTCGTCGTGGCCGAGACCGTCGCGGTGAACGTTGATCCCTTCGACGGTGCGAACATCGATCCCAAGTCGCTCGAAATAACGGGAATCCAGGTCGACAGCCCGCTGCGCAACGCCGTCCCCGAGCAGGAAGCGCTGCGCCGCATTGCCCAACCGGTGCGCAAGGAGGTGCGCGCGACCGGCTGCCAGCGCGCCATCCTGGTCGGGCACAATTCGTTTTTCGATCTGTCTTTCATCAATGCGGCCATTGCACGCACGGATTTCAAGCGCAGCCCGTTTCACCCCTTCAGCTCATTCGATACCGCCACGCTGGCAGGGCTGGCATTCGGACAGACCGTGCTCTCCCGGTCGGTGCAGGCAGCCGGGCTCGAGTGGAACGAGTCGCATGCCCACTCGGCGATCTACGATGCCGAGAAAACCGCGGCCCTGTTCTGCGCTATCGTTAACCGCTGGAAAATACTGACCGGATTCTGAGGCAAGTCCAAATGAGCGATCACCTGATGAATACCTATGTCCCGCTGCCCGTGGCCTTCGCGCGTGGCGAAGGCGCCTGGCTGTGGGACGAAAACGGACGACGCTACCTGGACGCGATCAGCGGCCTGGGCGTCTGCTCTCTGGGACATGCCCATCCGCAGGTGGCAGACGTGATTGCCGACCAGGCGAAGAAATTGCTGCACAGCGGCAACCTGGTCCGTATTCCCTGGCAGGAACAGCTGGCTGAGCGGCTGGCGGACGTGACTGCCCTGGAAAAAGCGTTCATCTGCAACTCGGGAACCGAGGCCATTGAATGCGCACTCAAGATCACCCGCATTGCCGGTCACCGCAAAGGCCTGGATATGCCCGGCGTGATCGTCATGGAGCACAGTTTTCACGGCCGCACCCTGGCCGCGTTGTCCGCGACCGGCAGCCGCAAGGCACAGGCCGGATTCGAGCCCCTGGTCGGCGGCTTCATTCGAGCGCCGTTTGGCGACCTGGAGGCGATCGCGACCATCGCCAAACGCCGCCAGGACATTGCCGCGATACTGGTCGAACCCATCCAGGGCGAATCCGGCATCCGTGTGCCGCCACCCGGCTACCTCGCGGCCCTCAGGAAAATCTGCGATGAATTCGGCTGGCTGCTGATTTTCGATGAAATCCAGTGTGGCCTCTGCCGCACCGGGAAGTGGTACGCACACCAGCATGAAAGCGTGCTGCCGGACATCCTCACAACGGCGAAAGCACTGGCCAACGGCCTGCCGGTCGGGGCATGCGTGGCCCGCGGCGTGGCCGCCGAGGCCTTTGCACCGGGTCAGCACGGCTCCACCTTCGGTGGCAATCCGCTGGTATCCCGCACGGCGTGCACGGTGCTGGATGTGATGCGCGCGGAAAACCTCGCCGAGCGTGCCGATCAGACAGGCAGTGAAATGCTCGAACAGTTTCGTCAGCGCCTCTCCGCCAACGCCGTGGTCCGGGAAGTGCGCGGCCGGGGCCTGATGATCGGGATTGAACTCACCCTGGATGCCAACCATTTGAAGCTGGCGGCGCTCGAGCGGGGCCTGTTGCTGAATGTCACGCAGGATCGCGTCATTCGTTTGCTGCCGCCGTTGATCATCGACGCCGAACAGGCCGAAGAGATCGTCGAGGTGGTGTGTTCGCTGGTCGAACAGACGGCTTGATCAAGCCTCGCTGAACAGCTTCCCGAGCAGGGCTGGAAATTTGCCGCCAGCGATCCTGGCCAGCCGCTCCGCACGTTCCCACAACGCTTCGTCCGACGGCGCCGTTAACGTAGCGTGCCCGATTTTGCGGCCCGGTCGGGGCTGCTTGCCGTAATCGTGCCAGTGCAGGCCGGGGATTTCCATGGCGCCGGCCAGCGGGGGCATCTGGCCGATCCAGTTGAACATGAGCGAGGGAGCAGCCAGGCCGGTCGCACCCAATGGCAAGCCACTGATGGCGCGCAGGTGATTTTCGAATTGGGAGGTCTCGGCGCCATCAATCGTCCAGTGCCCCGAATTGTGTACGCGCGGTGCGAACTCGTTGAACAGCAGTTCGCCGTCATGCAGAAAAAACTCGATGGTGAGCACGCCGGTATAGTCCAGGTGGTCCATCAACCCGGTCATGATGCGCTCCGCCGCGGCCTGCAAGCCGGCTTCGAATCCGCCGGGCTTGCTCAAGGCGAGGATCCCGTCCAAATGCACGTTGCCGGTCAACGGCCAGAATCGCGTATCCCCGTCGCGCGCCCGCACGCCGATCAGCGAGCACTCGGCCTCGAACGGCACGAAGGCTTCCAGGATCAGGGGAGAGTCACCCAGCTTTTGCCATGCACGCTCGAGGTCTTCAGCATCGCGCAGCACGGCCTGCCCCTTGCCGTCGTAGCCGAAGCGCCGGGTCTTCAGCACCGCCGGATAACCCAGCCGTTCCAGCCCATCAAGCAGGTCGGTCCGACTGGATACCTCGTGGTAAAGCGGCACCCGGGCGCCGAGACTGACCAGCAGGTCCTTTTCGACCAGGCGGTCCTGGCTGGCCCCCAGTGCGTTGGAGCCGGGATAGAGCGGGCAGAGTTCCGACAGCGCCCGGGCCGAGGATTCCGGTACGTTCTCGAAATCGAAGGTCGCGACATCGACTTGCCGGCCGAGTTCGAGGGCTGCTTCGCGGTCATCGAAGCCGGCCTCCAGCAGGTCTCCGGTCACCGCGGCGCAGGCGTCAGGCGCGGGGTCCAGGAACAGAAATCGGAACCCCAGCGGGATGCCGGCCAGGCCGAGCATGCGGCCCAACTGGCCGCCGCCCAGAATGCCGATGCGGAGGCCGCCGGTTGGCGAAAGCAAGGGGCCGCTTTTCATCACCTCAGGCCCGGCTGGGGTCCGAGCTGGCCAGGACCGCATCGCGGCGCTCGGCCCGGAACCGTTCCAAGGCCTCGCGGACTGCAGGCCGCTGGTTGCCAATAATGGCCGCAGCCAACAGGGCTGCATTAGTCGCTCCCGCCGCGCCGATGGCCAGGGTGCCCACGGGAATACCCGCGGGCATCTGCGCAATGGACAGCAGAGAATCCATCCCGTTGAGCGCCCTTGACTGCACCGGAACGCCCAGCACGGGCACCACGGTCTTGGCGGCGACCATGCCAGGCAAGTGGGCTGCTCCGCCCGCACCGGCGATGATCACCTGCAGGCCGCGGTCTGCCGCCTGCTCGGCGTATTCGAACATCCGGTCGGGTGTCCGGTGTGCAGATACGACGCGGGTCTCATAGGCGACGCCGAGGGACTCGAGCATTTCAGCGGCGTTTTTCATGGTCTCCCAGTCCGACTGGGAACCCATGATGATGCCGACAAGGACATTTTCACTCACGGTTCGGATCCTGTGTGAACGTTGAGGAACCCCTGCAGGTTCTTCTGAATGGAAACCGCGTATTGTAGCAGTACAATAAGGCTATCGCTCAACGGACGGACGCCACCATGCCCATCGACGGTAAACTGCTGGAAATCCTGTGCTGCCCGGTCAGCAAGACTCCCCTGGTCCGCTTGCCCCCGGACAAGCTGAAAAAACTGAACGCGGCGATCGCCGCCGGTGAAGTCCAATACGTGCATGGCGAAGCGGTCACCGAACCCTTGCGCGAAGCCCTCATGACGGAGGACGCCCGCGTGGTCTACCCGGTAATCGACGAAATACCGATCCTGCTGGAAGAAAAAGGCATCGGTACGACGCAGCTACAGGAATTCTGACGTGGCCGGGGTGGCGCTGCCGCCACGCGAGGTGGTCGCTGACGACGTGGCGCGTGCCCTGCGCGAGGACGTGGGCGACGGCGATCGCACCGCCAACCTGATCCCGGCGGATACCGAACTGGACACGCGCGTGATCAGCCGTGAAGCGGCAGTGCTTTGCGGACGCCCCTGGTTCGAGGAAACCTTCCGGCAACTCGACCCCGCGGTCCGACTGCACTGGCAGGCCAGCGATGGCGAGCTGATCCGGCGCGACCAGGAGGTCTGTCGCCTGCATGGGCCGGCGCGCGCCACCCTCAGCGGTGAGCGGACCGCACTGAATTTCCTGCAGACCCTGTCCGGCACCGCCACCCAGGCGCGCCGCTATGCGGAAGCCGTGGCCGGTACCGGCGCCATCATCCTGGACACCCGCAAGACGCTGCCCGGACTGCGGCTGGCGCAGAAGTACGCAGTGCGCTGCGGCGGTGCCCAAAACCACCGGATTGGGTTGTTCGACGCCATCCTGGTCAAGGAGAACCACATTTCCGCCGCCGGTTCGATTACCGCGGCCGTAGGGCAGGCGCTGCGGCTTTATCCCGGGTTGTTGCTGGAGGTCGAAGTGGAAAACATCGAGCAGCTGGAGGAGGCACTGCGCGCGGGCGCTCAGCGGGTACTGCTCGATAATTTCAGCCTGAATGGCCTGAAGGCCGCGGTCGAACAGTACAAAGGGCGAATCGAACTGGAGGCTTCAGGCGGTATCGATCTCGAGTCGGTGCGGGCCGTGGCCGAAACCGGCGTGGACTTCATTTCTACCGGGGCCATCACCAAGAGTGTGCAAGCGACCGATTTCTCGATGCGCTTCGTCGGCCTGTAGGAGCGGCACGCACTGCGCTTGGTTCGCCCTGGCGCGGAGATATCGGCTACCCCTCCTCAGGACACGCTCAAGACGTCCCTGTGCGCTATTCGACTGTTCCCGACAGCTCGAATGTCCTGAGGAGGGGTAGCCGATACCTCCTTTGGAACATACTTCCCCAGCAGTGCGAGCCGCTCCTACAGCAGCTTTCCAGGGTTGAAGATACCGGCAGGGTCGAACACATTCTTGATGCCCTGCATCATCTCGATTTCTGCGGCCGAGTGCGCCCGGTTGAGCCACGGGCGTTTCAGAAGGCCGATGCCGTGTTCCGCCGAAATACTGCCGCCGATGGACTGGGTCAGGGCATAGGTCTTCTCGCTGATCTCGTGCGAGCGCGACTCGAACTCGGACAGTTCCATCGCCCCGGGCTTCAGGATGTTCATGTGCAGGTTGCCGTCGCCTATGTGCCCGTACCACACCACCTCGAAATCCGGACAGATCTCGTCGACCAACTCGTCCATGCGCTGCAGGAACTCCGGCACGCGCGAAATCGTGACCGAAAGGTCATTCTTGTACGGTGGAAAGTGACTGATGGATTCCGAAATGCCCTCACGGTAGCGCCAGAGCTCGGCGACCTGCCGATCGTTCTGGCTGATTACGCCGTCCAGCAGCCAGTTCTGCTGCACGCAGCGCTCGAAACTGGCCATCGCACGATCCTCCTCCGCGCCGGTCGGGCAATCGAACTCGGCGATCACGTATAGCGGGCAGGCCGTGTCCAGCGGCTTGGGCAGCCCAAGCCCGGCACGCACGTGATGCAGGGCGCGATCGGTGAAAAACTCGAACGCCGTCAGGGCCAGGTCCGCTCGGAGCGTGTCGAATACGTTCATCAGCGCGTCCATGCCGCCAACGCCGAGCAGCATGACCTTGCTCGGCAAGGGCGGGTCAGTCAGCCGCAAAGTGGCCTCCACGACCAGGCCCAGCGTTCCCTCGCTGCCGATGAACAAGTGGCGCAGGTCATAACCACTGGCGTTCTTGACCAGGCCACGATTGCATTCCAGGACTTCCCCGCGGCCGGTAACGACTTTCAAACCCGCAACCTGCTCGCGCGTCAGCCCGTAGCGCAGTACCCGGATGCCACCCGCGTTGGTGGCGACATTGCCACCGATCTGGCTGGATCCCTCGGAGGCGAAGGAAACCGGATAGTACAGATTCCTGGTACGGGCCAACTCCTGCACGGCGGCCGTGACCACGCCGGCTTCGACCGTAACCGTTCGGTCAATGGGATCGAAATCCAGCACGCGCCTCATCCGATCGAAGGATACGACGACTTCCCCATGAGCCGCGACTGCGCCGCCGCTCAGTCCCGTCCGGCCGCCCGATGGCACCAGAGGGATGCGCTCGGCTGAGGCGCACGCGACCAGCTCGCAGACCTGCTGCACGGATTTCGGAAATGCCACCGCGCAAGGCGCCGGCTCCCGGAAACGGGTCCAGTCACGGCCATGGCTGGCGAGCACGCCCGCCTCGGTCACCAGGCGAAGTTCCGGGCAGGCCCGTCGAAGCGCATCCGTGGCGCCGCTTGTCTTGAAATTAACCATGATCACCTTTCATCCGGGATACGGAGCCTGCCCGGTCCACCCGACGCGTCGGGCGGTTCCGTCGGCCAGGTTTTTCCGGATGGTGCCCGCGGTGCGATAATGCGCTAGCATGACTCGTTTTGGGCAATGGCTGGCACCATGGCAAGCGAACAGGGAAGCAACGTCGGAACTTACTCTCTCGACAAGTCAAAAATCAAGTTTCTGCTGCTCGAGGGCATCCACGAAAGCGCCGCCGAGATCATCCGGGGCCACGGCTACAGCGAGGTCGAACTGCTGCGCCGCGCGCTGACCGGCCGTGAACTGGGCGACGCGCTGCAGGGCGTGCATTTTCTCGGGATCCGCTCACGCAGCCAGGTTGACGCGGCGGTGATTGCGGGCGCTGACCGGCTCACCGCGATCGGATGCTTCTGCATCGGCACCAACCAGGTGGACCTGCAGACCGCGGCCCGCAGCGGCATCCCGGTTTTCAACGCGCCATTCTCCAACACGCGCAGCGTGGCTGAACTGGCCCTTGCCGAGATCATCATGTTGATGCGCGGCATTCCGGGCCGCAACGCGGCTGCCCATCGCGGGGAATGGCTCAAGTCGGCGACCCGATCCCACGAAATTCGCGGCAAGACCCTGGGTATCGTCGGCTACGGGCACATCGGCTCCCAGTTGGGCATCATGGCCGAGAGCATGGGCATGAATGTGGCGTTTTACGATATCGAGCACAAATTGCCGCTTGGCAACGCGCGGCACCGCCCGAACCTCTGGGAATTGCTGCGCGAAGCCCACGTGGTCAGCCTGCATGTACCCGAAACGGCACAGACATTGCGCATGGTGGATGCGGAGTTTCTGCGTGCGATGCGCCCGGGAAGCCTGCTCATCAATGCCTCCCGCGGCCAGGTCGTCGACATCGATGCTCTGGCCGACAACCTGGAAAGTGGCCACGTCGGTGGCGCGGCGATCGACGTGTTCCCGGTGGAGCCAGGCTCACAAAGGGACACCTTCGAGTCACGGCTGCGCGGCATGGACAATGTCCTGCTGACGCCTCATATCGGCGGCAGTACGCTGGAAGCTCAGGAAAACATCGCTCTGGAGGTGGCGGGAAAACTCGTCAAGTACAGTGACAACGGCACCACCCGTTCAGCGGTAAATTTTCCGCAGGTCTCGCTGCCGGATCACGAGAACGCGAGCCGCATCCTGCACATTCACCGCAATGAGCCCGGCGTGCTGCAGCGCATCAACACCGTGTTCTCCGGGCGCGCGGTCAATATTGCGTCGCAGTACCTGGACACCCACAAGGATATCGGCTACGTGGTGATGGATATCGAAACCGCTGATCCGCTATCCCTGCTCAACGAACTGCGCGAGATTCCTGCCACCATCCGCGCCCGCATCCTGCACTGACCCGCAACAGCCAGATGCAGACTCCCGCGATTCCTCTATAATACGTGGCAAATGGTCTAGGCAGGACGCCACGGATTTCGTACCCCTCACCGCCACCAAGCAGAGGAAAGTCAAAATGCTGCAACAAGCTGGTCCCAATCGCCCTGAATCTCCGCTCACCCTTCGCGCAGTGCTGTCATTGGCTCTGTTACTCGCTGGCTTATCCACGACGGCGGTCAATGCACAGTCCGAAGAAAGCGCCAAGCCTGCCAAGCTCTTCAGTACCGAGACCACTCTGGAAATGACGATAACCGCTCCGTGGTCCGCGATTGTGAAGAAGAAAAAGAACCAGGACCCGTACCCGGCGAAGTTGGAATACCGCGACGAGTCCGGCCAGACGGTGACGCTCGATTTGACCGTCGCACGCCGCGGCATCAAACGGCAGGAAGCGTGTAAGTTCCCGCCCATCCGGCTGGAATTCGAGAAGGAAACCGTCGCGGGCACGACATTCCGCGGACAGAAGAAGCTGAAACTGGTCACCCACTGCGAACGGGCCACCGATTATGATCAGTATTACGTCCTCGAAATGCTGGCCTACAAAATGTACAACCTGCTCACCGACTACAGTTTTCGGGTGCGGCCGCTGCAAGTGACCTACGTGGACAGCAAGAATGGCAAAGAGGTTGACTCCAGATTTGCGTTTGTGATCGAGAGCCACGGCGACATGGCGAAACGCAACGATTTACACAAGATAGACATCCCGAAGATCAGTCACAGGCGGCTGGACCCGAAGCCGACCGGCCTGTTTTCCCTGTACCAGTTCATGATCGGGAACGTGGACTGGGCGGCGCTGATCGGACACGACCCGGACGAATGCTGCCATAACGTCAAGTTGATCGGCCCGGAGCCGCTGGGGGATAAAGATTTCGTCATACCGGTGTCTTATGACTTCGATTCAGCAGGCCTGGTCGACGCTGAGTACGCGGCACCACCGGACGGCCTGCCCATCAATCGCGTGACTCAGCGTTTGTACCGCGGTTACTGCATTCACAACGATGAGCTCGAAGCGGCGCGGCAGCAAACCCTGAACGAAGAAAGCGCCATCCTGGCCCTGATCTCAAACGAGAGCCGCTTGACCGACAAGAGCAAGAAAAAAGCGCTCAAGTTCATGGACGAATACTTCGAGATTGCCAAAGACCCCGGCGAGTTCAAGAAAGAAGTACTCGACGAATGCCGTGGGAAGAAATAACCGGCGGCGCCGCCGATAAGCCAGCTTACAGGAAGTGCGTCATTTTGAAATGCCGCAGGTAGGAACAGCCGGGGCCGGCGGTTCTGCAGTTTCATCGGACTGGGCAGCTTCGGTGGCAGCTGCTTCGATCGGTTCCGCCGGCGGTTGCCGCAACTGATTCAGTCGCTGGCGCAAATAAGGATTGTCCGGCTTGAGCTGAATGACCTGTTCGAGGTACGCGATGGCTCCGTCATCACTGGCCGGGAGCGGCAGTTTGGCTTCCTGGTAGCCGGCAAACAGGCCTGCGGAGGTTATTTCCAGGTAACCCAAGTGACCGCCGTAGGCGCGGGAGATTCCCGTGTCTATCATGATCACCTTCGCATCGTAGCGTGGCCAGATCACGCCGCTGGT
>Ga0316196_10000285_pt1 | contig 18431 bp, 11 predicted proteins | sample Eddsed2cm_MG_FD_204938 | JGI IMG/M metagenome (GOLD analysis project Ga0316196, IMG submission 204938) | Coastal sediment microbial communities from Maine, United States - Eddy sediment 2 cm | ecosystem: Environmental > Aquatic > Marine > Coastal > Sediment | place: USA: Maine | collected... | reverse complement strand
CGCTGGGTGCCGGAATCACCGGGGCCGCGCTTCAAATGCGCCTCATTTCACCCCTGTTTTCCGCCCACAAGCAGCTCCGCGACCGGCTGTTGGGCTCAATGCCAATCACGGCCATCCATCATCCGGGCAAGGAAACAGCGCGGCTTGAATCGCTCGACCAGATGCTGCAAACCGTCGATGCATTCCATGATATGGCAGGGCATATGGCCGACCAGGGAAGCCGGATTGCCATCGCCTCTGCGGAGATTTCCTTTGCCGCAGACAGACTTCAGCGCAACGTGCAGGGGGAGAACGACGAGCTCATCGACATCAGCCCGGCTGTGCGCCGGATCGAGACGCTGGTGAATAACTTCGCAGACAGCGCCGCAGCCGCTGCGGAATACGCTGCGCGTGCACGCCAGACGAGTTCCGCCGGAAAAAAGGCGGTAAGCGGCGCAGCCAAGCAGATGCGCGCGACCAAAAAACAGGCGCAACGCACATCCAAACTCGTCGAGGCATTGGAAAAAAAATCGGGGCAGATCGAACGCATCACCTCGGCCATCGGCAGTATCGCAGAGCAGACCCAGCTGCTGGCATTGAATGCGGCCACCGAGGCCGCGCGCGCCGGCGAGCAGGGACGTGGGTTCGCCATGGTGGCGGATGAGGTACGCGGCCTGGCACAGAAGACCGCCGAGGCCAGCGACGAAATCGAAACCATGGTGACCGAGATCGGTTCGGACATCCGGGGTGCGGCCGGCATCATGTCCGATCTGTCTGCGGCCATGGCGGACGGTGCCAATCTCACCACCGAAGCAGGCAGACACCTGGCGGACATCCTGAGCGATACCGAAATCGTCCACGAGAGATTACAGGCGATCGCTGACGGCGCCTCATCAAATCGCGGCGAGTTGGATCACCTCTCCAACTCAATCCAGACCGCCGGCGCCCGCCTGCAGGAGAGCGGGGCTCAGGTCGGACTGGTCTCTAGACACGCGGAACAGCTTTCCAGCATGATCGAGACCATTCATGGCAGGGTTCTGGCAATGGACGGCCAGTCGCAGCATGCGCGCATGCAATGCACCGCACAGGATGCTGCGTATCACATCGCCGGGATATTCGAGGCCGCTGCTAATGAAGGTGATATCAGCGAAAGCGAGCTGTTTGACTGCGGCGGCCAGCCCGCTGCGGACACGGACACGGCCGGGCACCAAACCCGCCTCGACGACTTTAGCGACCACGTGCTGCCGGCGGTCCAGGAACCCATTCTCGAGCTCAACCCCGAAGTGATCTACGCAGAGCCCGTCAACATAAAAGGCTGCTTCCCCACACGGAAGCGCCGGTTTTCCGAAGACCTGACCGGCGACCATGAGGCAGACCTGCAAAACGATCGAACCAAATGGATCCCCGGCGACGGCACCGGCAGCCGCTGCGCCAGCAACACGCAACCCTTCCTGTTGCAGACCTACAAACGCGACACCGGCGAAGTCGTGCACCAGATCTCGGTACCAATCTACATAAACGGCCGCCACTGGGGCGGCTTCCGCATCGGCTATCGGGCTGAAGCGCAGGATGACGAGGCAACCGCATAACGGCCTCAGGCATTCTGCTCGTAAGGTACCTTGAAAAACACCGCATAAAACACCGGCACGACGATCAGCGTAAGAACGGTCGCAAAGCCCAGACCAAACATGATGGTGACCGCCATGGCGACGAAGAAGGCATCACCCAGTAGCGGAATCAGTCCGAGTATCGTCGTACTGGCCGCCATGGAGACCGGTATCAGGCGGCTGACACCCGAATCCACGATCGACTGAAACGCCGCCTTGCCCGAATCCAATTGCACGTTGATTTCATCCAGCAGCACCACCGCGTTCTTGATCAGCATCCCTGAAAGGCTCATCAGGCCCAGCAGGGCCATGAATCCGAACGGCTGGTTGAACATCAACAGCCCCGCCGTGACACCGATGATCGACAGGGGCACGGTCAGCCAGATCACCAGCGTCTTGCGGATCGAGTTGAACAGCATCAGTACGATCAGGACCATCAGGCCGAAAAAGATCGGCAGAGTACTCGCGAGCGCCGCCCCGGCGCGTGCGGAACTCTCCGCATCGCCTCCCCAGGCCATGTAATAACCCGGCATCCCCTTGAGTGGCCAGATATCCCCTTCGCCGACCTTAAGTGTCTTGTCGGTGAAATTCGCGAAGGGGTCCTCGTCGGGTCCGAACTTCTTGCCCAGCACCTGGCCCACATCGACGTTCAGGGCCTGCTCGACCTGCGGCTTGACGCGCTGCATCAGCTCACTGGGCAAGAGGCCATCCCGCGGATCGGAATGGATCTTGAGCATACTGGTTCGGTTGCGCCGCCAGAGGTTCGCATCCTCGAATTCGGTCTTGAAGCCGCTCACCACCTGATCGACCGGGATCATCTGTCTGGCTACCGGACTCCAGACCGGGATGGCCCCCAGATTCTCCAGGTCCACCCGTTCCGATGCAGGCGCGCGTGAAATAATCGGCAGCAGTTCATCCCTCTCACGGTAGACGCCAACCTTTGTCCCTTCCACCGCCGTGGCGATCGCATCGGCCAGATCAGGGCGGGTGATTCCGGCACGATTGGCCTGGGCCTCCGACAGCTGCGGTCTCACTACCTTGATCTTGCTGCGCCATTCATTGCGTACGTACTGTGTGTTGGGGTCCTCCAGCATGATGGCCTCGACCTTGCCCGCAAGGCGCCTCAGCTCCGCCGGGTCCGGCCCGCTGATACGCAGCTGGATCTTGCCTCCCGTCGATGGGCCCAATACGAACTGCCTCACCTGGATGATCGCCTGTGGAAACAGGCCCTCCATCTCGTCCTGAACGTCATCGACCATGCCCGGGATGCGCTTATAATCATCCACGTCAACCAGCATGCGGGCGAAACTGGCGTAATTGCTTTCCGGGGTATAAGTCAGCAGAAAACGCGGCGATCCACCACCGATCTGGGTGGTTAAATGGGTGACACCTTCGCGCCCCGACAGGCTCTCTTCGGCACGCACCATCTCGCGCGAGGTCTCCTCGACGTCTGTTCCTTCGGGGAACCAGAAGTCGATATAGAACTGCGGCCGGGTGGAATCGGGGAAGAAGCTGTTCTTTACCGAACCGAAACCCACGATGGCGGCAACAAACATGGCCACGACCACCGCCAGGGTGATCCAGCGGAAGCGAATACAGACTATGAGAAAACTGCGATAGACGCGATACAGGACACCGCCATAGGGGTCTTTTTCGGCATCACCGTCTTTCGCCTTCTTCGCGGGTTTGAGGAAGGTCTTGCACAACAAGGGCGTTGTACTTACCGCCGTCACCCAGCTCAGGAGCAGTGAGATCAGGATGACGTAGAACAGGGTGGCGGTGTATTCACCGGTGCTGTCATCGGATGTCCCGATCGACGCAAAGGCGGTCACGGCCACGATGGTCGCACCCAGCAGCGGCACGGCGGTCTGGCCGACTATCTCTTTGGCCGCACTGAGGGCATCCTGGCCCTGCTCCAGCTTCATCCGGATGCCGTCGGTGACCACGATCGCATTGTCCACCAGCATGCCCAGGGCGATGACCAGGGCGCCGAGCGAGATACGCTGCAAGGTGATGTCCCAGGCGCTCATGAAAATGAAGGTGCCAAGGATGGTGACCATCAGCACGACGCCGATGATCAGGCCACTGCGCAGACCCATGAATGCCAGCAGGACCACCACGACGATGGCGACGGCCTGCGCCAGGCTGACCAGGAAATCGTTGATTGCCTTGACCACCGCAGTGGATTGCAGCGACACGACATGCGCTTCCATCCCCAGCGGTGATACCGACTGCAGCTCCCTGGCCCGTTTGGCCAGGGCCTCGCCCATGTTCACCACATTGGCTCCGGCTGCGGCCGAGACCGCGAACCCGATAGACGGCACGCCATCGAAGCGCATCAGCGTCTCGGCAGGCTCCTGATAACCGCGGCTTATCTCGGCCACATCACGCAGATAGACCGTCTGGCTCTCACCACTGCTGCTGATCAGCAGATCGCCAAATTCCTGTTCGGACTTGAACTCACCGGTGGGATTCACCGGGATGAACTCCCTGCCGAGGCTCAGATAACCCGAGCTTACCGGAAAATTCTTGGCACTCAGCGCGGCATAGATCTCATCGGGCGACACACCGAACTTACTCATCTTGTCCCGACGCATCTCGATATAGACGACCTCCGGCTGATTGGCGTAGAGGGTGATGCGCTTGACACCGTTGACCTGGAGCAGTTCACGCTTCATGAACTTGGCATATTCGTACAGCTCCTTGTAGGAATAGCCTTCTCCGGTCACTGCCACATAGGCGCCATAGACGTCACCGAAATCGTCGTTCACGATGGAAGGGCCGGCGCCCGGCGGCAGTTTGCCCATCAGTGCCGCATCCCCTACCTTGCGCCTCAGCTCATCCCAGACCTGTGGCAGCGAGTCCTTGTCGTAGTTGGACTTGATGACGGCCTTGACGCTCGATATCCCCCGCGAGGAACGTGACTCCACGTAGTCGAGCTGCCCCAGGGACTGCACCGCCTGCTCGATGACATTGGTGACCTCCTCCTCGACCTCGGCCGCGGATGCGCCCGGATAGGGCGTCAGGATCATCGCCTCTTTGATGGTGAACTCCGGATCCTCCAGCAGGCTGAGCTTGAAGAAAGAGATCGTGCCGACGACAACCATCAGAACAGTCAGCACCCAGGTGATGATATTGTTGCGGATGCTCCATTCGGCGATGTTCATCAGAACTCCACCTTCTCGACCGGCTGAATCTCCATGCCTTCACGCAGACGGCTCACCGCACTGACCGCCAGCATTTCGCCGGCCTTTAGCCCACCAGTCACCCGGATCTCAGCTGTTCCCTTGAGATCACCCGTTTCCACCGCGCGTTTATGAACCGCCTTGCTCTGCGCATCCACGACCCAGACATGCGATTTTCCGGATTCATCAGCAAACACCGCGACCGCGGGGATAGTGAAGCTTTCTGCGCCGCCACCCCCGATCCGGTCTGTCGCCTCTGCCCAGACCATCGCCGTCATTCCCGGCAGCAGCATCAGACCCTCGGGTTGGGGCATCGTCAGGACCGCCTCGAAAGTCTGGGTTTCCGGGTTGGCCTCTGTGGAGAACTCCTTCACGGTCAGGGGAAATTCACGTTCTGGGGCCGCTTCAAACACCGCATACAGTTTGACTTTCCCCCCGTCTCCCTCGCGCATCCTGATTGCCCTGTTTTCCGGAACGTCGACCACGATTTCGAGCTGCTCGATATCCTGCAGCCGGACGATCGGCTGCTTGGCCTGGACATCCTGGAAATTTTCCACGAGGCGGCTCGCCACCCGTCCGCCGAACGGGGCCAGCAGCCTGGTGTCCTCGACCGCTTTCTCCGCTTTGGTAAGATCCGCGGCCGTCACGTCCCGCTTTGAGCGCAGTTTGTCGAAATCCGTCTGCGAGATAAAACCGTCTTTGACCAGCTTCGCACCACGCTCGAAGTTCGCCACTGCATTGTCGTTCTCGGCCTTGGCGGACTTGAGATTTGCCGACAGATCACGATCATCCAGCCGCGCGATGAGTTCACCTGCCTCGACAAACTGACCCTCCTTCACCGGCAGGTCAATCAGCTTGCCGGCCACCTCGAACGACAGGTCGGCGCGGCTCGCCGCCCTTACGCGCCCGGGATACTGCCGTAGCTCAGAGGCCTCGCTAGCCGCCAGAGAGATGACCTTCACGGGCCGCGGGGCCTTGGACTCGACCGGCGCCTCCTCTTTCCCGCATCCGGAGAGCAAAACGGACAGAATACCCGCCGCAATCGCGCCTTTCCAGATCGCTGAAGTGAGGTGCGTTGGTTTTTTGATCATCATAGCCTTGCTCTTTGCTTTCACCGGGGGTGGGAATCCAGACTTGGCGGGAAACTGCGTTCGCATCGAGCCTACCTAAGATGGCCGCCCCTGGCGATTGCCGTCAGCCGTTAAACCTCAGTATTTTTCCGGTATGGTACCGAAACTGGCGATGGACGCGACATCATCATAACTGCCCTTGGTGCTGCGCTTACCGAACACGACCTTGTCATGCGGCAGCTCTTTGTAAGGGATCTGGCTGAGCAGGTGCGAGATGCAATTCAATCTGGCGCGCTTCTTGTCGTCGGCGCGCACCACATGCCATGGCGCATAGTCGGTGCTCGTCGCCGCAATCATATCGTCCCTGGCCCTCGAATAGTCGTACCAGCGATTGAATGACTCCACGTCCATCGGGCTCAGTTTCCATACCTTTCTCGGATCCTCGATACGGGCCCGGAAGCGTTGCTCCTGCACGTCCATGCTGACATCGAACCAGTATTTGATGAGTAAGATGCCCCCGTCAACCATGGCGCGCTCGAAGATCGGGGCGTATTGGAAAAATCTTTCATATTCGTCTTTGTTGCAAAAACCCATCACGCGCTCGACGCCTGCCCGGTTGTACCAGCTGCGATCGAACAGCACGACCTCGCCCGCTGCCGGGAAATGCTGGATATAACGCTGGAAATACATCTGGGTCTTTTCGCGCTCGGATGGTGCAGGCAGTGCCACCACACGAAAGACGCGAGGGCTTACCCGCTCAGTGATGCGCTTGATCACGCCTCCCTTGCCTGCCGCATCGCGTCCCTCGAACACGACCACGGCCCTGACCCCCTTTTCCTGGACCCAGCGCTGGAGTTTGACCAACTCGGCGTGCAGCTCGAAGATCTCCGCCTCGTACTCCTTATTGGACATCTTCACCTTTTCCGCCGCTACGGCTTCAACCTTCTTGTTCTCGCTCTGAGACTTCTTCTTTCCGCCCTTTGATTTTTTCTTTGACATATCGCACTCCCACTCATTTGGTTTGCACTGAAAATAAAACGACAAAAAATCTGGTCACGCGCGGCACAGGGAGGCGCTCAGACCAGGTATTGCTCGATATCAACCTCATCGATCTGTTCGGGCGCCAGAAACTTGTCCGCGTAGGTCTTCCACACGCCACTTTCCAAAAATAGCGCAAACAGGTCCGGGTCGATGTGTGCATCCTTCTTCATCAAGCTCAGGATGCGTATGGATTCGCTGAGCGTTTTGGCCTTCTTGTACGGCCGATCGGACGCCGTCAATGCCTCAAAGATATCCGCAACGGCCATGATACGCGCGGCAACTGAGGTTTCGTCGCTCGTGAGTCGCTTCGGATACCCTCTGCCGTCCATGGTCTCATGATGACCGCCCGCGATCTCCGGAACCTTGCGCAGGTGCTTCGGATAGGGCAGTTTATTCAGCATGATGATGGTCTGTACGACGTGGTCATTGATCTTGAAGCGTTCCTCCGCTGACAGGGTACCGCGTGTCACCTCCAGGTTATAGAGCTCGCCACGATTGTATTGGTGCTCCGGGACGTCCAGCCTGAAACCCCAGGGATTGTCCTCCGGCATACGTTCGGCATCGCTGCGTTCGATAAGATGCTCCGGCTTGTCATCGATCAGCCTCTCGGACACCGGAAGCTCAGCGGCCGCCGTGCGCTCTTTGCGCCGACGCTCCTCCCAGGAGATACCCAGGCGGTCATCCAGGGTCCGCATCCAGGTCCGCTCGGCGATTTCACGCAGTCGCTCCAGTCGCTCCGGCGCCATGAACTCCCCGCCTTCATTGCATTCAGCGACAAAGGCAAAATCGTCATCAAGCCGGGCCAGCTCCGCGTTCAGCTCGTCCTTCAACGTATCCTGATCCCCGTCCCCGCCATTGGCCACCTGCTCCCAGTAACGGATCTGCGCATCGCGCTTGAGCACCTCGAAGCGCATGCGTATCTCGTGGATCCGGTCGTAGATCGTCTCCAGCTTGGTCGACTTGTCCACCACGTATTCCGGTGTGGTCACCTTGCCGCAATCATGCAGCCAGCTCGCGATGTGCAGCGCCTCCCAGTCTTCGTCGTTAAGTTGAAAATCGACGAAGGGCGGCGCCGTGCTGGCGCTGGCCGCCTCCGCCAGCATCCTCGTCAGTTCGGGCACCCGCTGACAGTGTCCGCCTGTGTATGGCGACTTGGAGTCGATCGCACCGGCAATCAACTTGATGAAGGCATCCAGCAGGGCTGCCTGCATCTTGAGCAGATGACGACTCTCTATGCTGACGGCGGCAAACCCTGACAGCGCATCCAGAAATGCAATCCTGGCCTGACGTTCCCCCGGTTGAGCGGGCCCATCGTTTGTCCCGAAAAGAAGACACAGAACCCCAATCGGCTGATTCTGCCTGTTACGCAGGGGCACCGTCACAAGTGTGGCCCGTTTGCCCTCAAACAGACCGAGCAAGGTATCCATAGCGCCGGATGCCAACTGGTCAGGTCCGATCAGCTGCGACTGCTCGTCACTCAGGCACTTCACCAGCAGATGATCTTCTGCCAAGGCGATCTCCGGCAGCTCTCCCATATCGATCTGCTGCTCACCGGCCGAATGCAGTGTTTCCGCCCGCAGAAAGGTTTCATCATCATCCACCAGATAGGCGACCGCGACATCGGCGGATGCAATACGCATGGTCTCAAGCGTAATCCTCTCCAGCAGGGCGTCGAATTCCTTCTCGCCGGCAAGCGAGTTGATCAACACCACAAACTGATTGATGGTCTTCCTCATCAATCGCATTGCCTCGGCAAGTGAATCGACTTCACTGATAGCCGACCGGGTCTGTACCGGCGAATCGAAATCAAAACGTCGAATGGCATTGGCCTCTGCGGCAAGCCGGCGCATGGGTCCGGCGATGCGCGCAGAAACCAGCCAGACGACCGGGATGCTCAGGGCGAAGATGACCAGCGTGATAATTAGCGATGTACGGCCTATGGCAACGGCGTCGGCCAGCAGTTCATCGACTGGCGAGAGCAACAGAATATTCATATCAAGGCCGCTGTTTTTCGCAATCCGGTCTATGCTGCCGACCCAACGCTGGCCGCTGTACTCGAAATCCAGTCGACGGGGCTGGACGTCGAGCTCTTGGCTGAATTGCTTGAGCAAGGGGCTGCCCAGATCGCTGATATGCGCCAGACCGAATCCGTCATCGAGGCCGCGCTCAATGACCTTTGCCCCGTCTTGGTATGCGAAAACCCGTCCATCGCCGCCAATTATCACCGCCTCGGAGTTTGGGGTGACACGATAGCCGCGTATCGTGTCCGAAAGCCGGTCCAGGGATACATCACTGGCGATGACCACACCCGGCACCCGCGTGCTCATAGCGACCGTGGTTCCGACCTTGCCGATGAAATGAAACAAATAAGGCTGGACGGCTGTCGGCGAAGGTTTTGCGTTGAGATACCAGGGGCGTTGACGCGGATCGTACTCGGTTGCGACCGGGGCATCCTCCTGAAGAAGATTCAGCGCGCCATCGAAAAAGGCACGTGACAGTGCCCGTCCCGACGAGTCGACCGCCGCGATATTGTCTACGACAAAGCGCGCCCCGGGGGGCGCCGCGAACCGCTCCCTAATTTCATCGGTACGCAACGGACGGGCAATGAAATAGTCACCATTAGGGTAGCCAACCTGAATCCCCGATACAGCTACGACTTCCGACAGGGCCGTGGTCAGGAGCGGCAGGTTCTCGATGCGCGCAGCCGCCGTGTTCGCCTTGGTAACGGGAGAAAGCGCGAGCAGTTGCAGTGAACCGACCACCGGGCGATAGGTCGCCTTGAAGTCGAGTTGTATCTCCTTACTGATCTGATCGTGCAACTGTCCGGCGGTCGAGAGAATGATCTCGGAGGATCTGTTGTAGCTCTGGTAGCTCAGCACCATGCCGAGCAACACCACAATACCGATAAACAGAGCACTGATGGTGATATGCAGGGGCAGTCTGATGCCGTTCTTTGAGGTGCTCACCAGCGCGTCTCTTCTTCCGATGGTTTATTCTTTGCGGGTATTCGCATTATCTTACCGGGGCACACCCGAGCAAGGACTCTGACCAACAAACGATAGAGGCCGGACCCCCCGCATGTTGCACGAAGGCGGTTACGCGCATTCAATTTCTTGCTGTGAATATCGGCGTTTGATTGAATGTTCTGGGCAAGTTGCACAAGGTACAGTTTGTTCTAATCGGTTTTCTAAGAAATCTGGCGTTGCGTCTTGAACGATCCCCCTCGATCCATAGCTACGGCTATGGCTTTGATTCCGGGCATCCTGCCCTTCACCCTTTCAGGGCCAGTGCTGCGCACTGTTCAAACCCGCTCCCAGCGGATTTCCCGGGCGATAGTCCAAGCTGCATAGCCAGGCTTTCCCAGAAATTCCGATTCCTTCATGCAACATGCAGGTTAGCCGAGAAAACGCGCCGCCTCCTTGAAGAAATCTTTTGCAGGGGGCAGTTCGGCGCGCGGAAAATAACCGAACAGGGCTACGCGCGTGCCCCCGTTCAGTGCGCGAAACTTGGTCAGTTCCAGCGGCTTTGATGCGGTGTCGGCAGCATCCTTCACCTTGAGCGACATGACATCAACATGCAGGTCAAGCGGAGTCAGGGAAAGCCATTCCTCCGGCTTCTCCAGAATCGCATTGATGCAGTCAAAGCGATTCTCCAGACTCGCCTTGTTGCAAGGCAGCTTCATCAGTTCATCCTCAACCGCTGAGATCTGCTCGCCCAGCGAGCGGTAGTCGGGGTGACCCCCCCCTTCCTTGGAGGGCTCCGTCTCGAGCCCCCAGTTCCCCCCCCGCATTGCGTCCAGCTTGCGCTGCAACAGCCCTTTCTGACGTTCCAGCTCCGACCTTTTTTCCTCAACGTCGACAATGCGTCTCAGCGCCAATACAGACAGATAATCGAACGCCCGTTTTTTCATCTCATTACGCGCCTCTCCCTCGCTGCCGGCAGCACCAAAAAACCGGTGGTCGGTGAAATCGACCACCTCCTGCAGCACGTCCCGCTGCACCTGGTCACCCTTGAGCTCCATGCCCAGGGCCTGGCGCTCACGCATCTCCGGTGCAAGCAGGCCGAAGATGTATTCGGGATACGGCCCCCTGCAGTTGGCCAGAAACTCGACCAACGACGGGGCACTGCCGATAACCTGCTGCATTCGGTCAGGCGACGCGAAGAAGGCCCGCAGGCGCGGATCGGTGCTGAAGGATCGCCGACTGATTTCCACCGGTTCGGGCAGGCCGTCGATCAGCCCCTGGACATACGCCACGCTGCGCTGCGCACCGGGATAGAGATGTTTGCGGTAGTCCGGGAAAACCCGCAGGCGGGGATCGGTCGCATCCACGACCCGTTCGATAGCTGCCTCCACCAGGGACTCATCCGGGGCATCAGATGACTTGTCCTGTACTGAGAAAATTGAACTCAAAAAACTTAACATTTCAGGGCATTCCCCCTCAAAAACGTAGTTCAGAAGCGTCCAGAGATCATGTTACAAGTGTCCGCGGGTATCAATGACAATGAGCATCGCACTGTGGCCAAAATGCGCCGGCGTATACCAAGGCGCTTCACACTCTCTATCCGCGGGTCTTCTCGGTTGACCCTTCGGCGGATTCCCGGCTTATGATTGGGCACCCGTCGAACGGCCCGATAATGCGTCACAGCCACCCGCATGCCAAACCCCGGAGGACACCATGACCCGCCTTCCACACTCCAATAACGCACCGCAACCCGACCTTTCCAGCTTCATTGCACAGATGCAGCGGACTGAAGCGGCCCATGAGGCATTGCTGACCGAGCAGCGGCGCATGCTGAAAAGATCGAGGCAGCAACTGATGGGGCTCGTGGCCCTGGGCCTCCTGGCCATCTATTCAATCGCGACCGCACAGTCTGTCGGCGCGCTGGCGCAACCGCCTGCCATTAGCCAAAACACCGCGGCGGCATCTCCAGATCGTGAAGCGCTGCTGCGCCAGCTTGGCCCGGAAGAACTTCGCAAGGTGCAGGAATTCGAGGTCCAGGTCACCTGGCTCAGCCAATACATGCGTTCTCACCAGCAATTCGATGCGGGTGCGGCGGTGGCCTTGTTTCTTTCCAAGATGACCGGCAGTGTGTCAGCGATGCCTGAGATGCGCGAGGAGATGCGGCTGATGAATTCACACATGGCTGCAGTGCCTGCTATAGTCGGCGAGATGCGGGAGATGAATTCAAAGCTAAGCGTCATGACCGCAGCCATGGACTCGACCATGGGGCGATCGGGAAGGATGGCGCCGTGGATGCCCTTCGCACCATGAGCACAGCCTGATGCACATCAACTCGGTGGGTCAGCGCGGTTCAGCGTCCACATTCGCTCGCCTTTTGCCGGTCCTTTTCGGTCTGCTGACAGTGATCGCAGCCGAATCACCTGCGCTCGCCGCCGAGGCAGCGCTGATCGAACACCTGGAGGTTAGCCGCAGCACCGATGACCTGCCGGCGATGCGCAAGCGTCGACAGATACGTGCCCTGGTGACCTATAGCCGGACCGATTTTGTGATCAAGCCCGACGGCAGGCCCAGCGGCCTGCAGGTCGAACTGCTGAACCAGTACGAAAAGCGGCTGAACAAGGGTATCAAGCGCGAGGAGAAGAAGACGCGAATCGTACTGATCCCGACCACCTTCGCACGACTGCTGCCCGATCTCGCCGAGGGCAAAGGGGATATCGCCGCCGCGCTGCTGACCATAACGCCGGAGCGCAAGCGCAGTTTTGCCTTTGCCAGCGGCGGCGCGACGACGGTCGATGAACTGGTGGTTACCCATCAGGCCGTCAACGACATACACGCCGTCGAGGACCTGGCCGGACGCGAGGTGCATGTACTGCGCAACAGCAGCTATGCCGAGCACCTTCGCGCACTGAACAAGCAGTTTGTCGCGAAAGGTCTGGCCACCATCGAAATACGCGAGGCGGATGGTGAGCTGCTTTCGGAGGACATCCTGGAAATGGTCAACGCCGGTATCCTGCCGGTCACCGTCGTCGATGACTACAAGGCGCGACTCTGGGCTCAGGTGCTGCCCGACATCCGGGTACTCGACGATGTAAAAGTGCAATCGAAAAACACGCTCGGCTGGGCGGTACGCAAGAACAATCCGCAACTTCTCCAGGACCTGAGAGAATTCACCAAAAACGTCAAGAAGGGCTCGCTGCTCGGCAATATGCTTCTCAAGCGCTACCTGCAGGACCCACTCAGGATAAAGAACCCTCTGGCCGATAGCGAGCGCAGCAGGTTCCGCGAGGTCGTCGACGTCTTCTCCAAGTATGCCGACAAATACGATTTTGACGCCCTCGCCATTGCTGCACAGGCCTATCAGGAATCGAAACTGGACCACAGCACCCGCAGTCACCGCGGCGCCGTGGGCATCATGCAACTACTGCCGTCGACAGCGGCCGATCCGAATGTCGGCATCCGCGACATCTCCAAGCTGGAAAACAATATCCACGCAGGCATCAAATATCTGGCCTTCCTGCGTGACCGCTACTTCTCTGATCCGCAGATCAGCGCGCACAACCGGCTCGCCTTCAGCTGGGCGGCCTACAACGCCGGGCCGGCGAATGTGCGCAAGATGCGCAACGAGGCCGAGAATATGGGCCTGGACCCCAACGTCTGGTTCGGCAACGTCGAGCTGGCGGCCGCCAAAACCGTAGGGCAGGAACCGGTGCAGTACGTGCGCAACATACTCAAGTATTACATCGCATACGCGCTGGTGCGTGACAAGTTGCTGGGGTCGACAGACAGCTGATACGGAAGCCCGCCCGACTCAGGAATCCGGACAGCCGATCAGACCTCTTCGGGCTCCATCCGTATCGCGCCGCAGGGACATTCCGCGACACACAGGCCGCACCCCTTGCAATAGTCGTAATTGAACCTGAAACGTTTTCCGGGTCCAAGCTTGATCACCGCATTGTCGGGACAGACGCCGTAACAGGTGTCGCACTCGAAACAGTTTCCACAAGACAGACAGCGCCGTGCCTCATACAAGGCATTCGACTCGTCGAGCCCACCACGCACCTCGTCGAAAGTGGACTGTCTGCGGATCACATCGAGCATGGGGCGAAACGTCTTGGAGGCGTCCCCGTAATACCAGGTATTCAGCCGTTCGAAGGTGGCAAGCTCGGGCTTCGCCTGCGGCTGATAGCGCTCTCCGCGTAACCAGGCATCTATTGCACGCGCCGCCTTCTTGCCATGACCGACGGCGACCGTGACGGTGCGGTCACCACCGACCATGTCACCACCCGCGAATACCCCCTCATGATGGGTCATCATGTCCGCGCCGACCTGAACCACGCCGCGCTCGATCTGCAGGCCCGTGACACTCTCCAACACCTGGGTATCCACATCCTGACCCAGTGCCAGTACCACAGAGTCGGCCGCCATGGTCTCGAATTCGCCGGTTGCCTGGGGAAAGCCTTCAGCATCGAGCTCCATCTTTTCGACCGTGATGGTCTCGGTCTCGGCCGCGGTGATGGTGGTAAGCCACTTGAGTTTGACCCCCTCCTCCACCGCCTCCTGCAACTCACCTTCGTGGGCGGGCATCTTTTCTCGGGTCCGGCGGTACACAATGATCGATTCTTCGGCACCCAGTCGACGTGCGGTCCGGGCAACGTCGACCGCGGTATTGCCACCGCCATAGATCACCACACGACGACCGAGCAGCGGCTTGTCTTCACCCTCCATGCCATGCAGCACGGAGACCGCATCGGTGATCCTGTTCGCATCACCCGCGGGGATATAGGCCCTTTTGCCGATCTGCGCACCCACGCCCAGGAAACAGGCGTCAAAGCCCTCACTCTTCATGGTCGCCAGCAGATCGTTCACGCGCGTGTCGACTCGAAGCTCCACTCCCATATCGAGGATCCGCCGGATCTCGGCATCCAGCACATCGCGTGGCAGGCGGTACTTTGGAATGCCGTAACGCATCATCCCGCCGGCGGACGACTCTGCCTCGAACAAGGTCACTGCATGACCCTTACGACGCAGGTGGTACGCAGCAGACAGCCCCGCCGGGCCGGATCCAACCACCATCACACGCTTGCCGGAGTCAGGCGCCGTTTCGATGGACCAATGTTGCTGCAACGCCTGGTCGCCGAGAAAGCGCTCCACTGAATTGATGCCGACCGACTCGTCCAGCTGGCCGCGATTACAGGCACTCTCGCAAGGGTGGTAGCAGACCCGACCCATGATGGCTGGCAGAGGGTTGTCCTGGGTCAACACGCGCCAGGCGGCCTCATAGGCTCCTTCTTCAGCGTGAAACAACCACTGCTGAATGTTTTCACCGGCCGCGCAGGTCGCATTGCAGGGCGGCAGGCGATCCAGATAAACAGGTCGTTCATTGCGCCAGGAGCCGGTGTGGTTGGCAAGGCTGGAGCCGACATCCAGCGTTATGGCAAAAGGTTTTTTCATGCCGTCGCCTCCTCGGACCTGAGACCGAAACGGCGTATGTTGCGATCCGCGATTGCCTGCAGGCCCGCTATCACCTCGGCCTGTAAAACGGGCCGGAAAAGATGCGCAAAACGCTTTTGCCTTTTCAGGTATTCCTCTACGGGAACCTGGCGACGAATATGTCGGCGACCGGTGATATCGCCGTTTTCCGCCTCAAAAACCGGGAACAGGCCAGATTCGGTAGCCAGTCGCGCCAGTTTAATGGTGTCGTTCGGCGCGGACCCCCAACCAAGTGGGCAGGGGACAAGAATGTGGATGTAACGTGCACCGTTGATCGACATCGCCTTGGTCACCTTGGCCTCGAGGTCACGTACATCTGCGACAGATGCGGTGGCGACATAGGGAATCTCGTGCGCCATCGCGATCAGCGGCACATTCTTGCCCTGTCCGAAAACGTTGCCCGGTGCCTGCCCGACGGCTTGTGTGGTCGCGGTGCGGGCCGCGGGCGGCGTGGCGGAGGAACGCTGAACTCCGGTGTTCATATAGGCCTCGTTGTCATAACAGATATAGAGCACATCGTCGTTACGCTCGAACATGCCCGACAGACAGCCAAAGCCGATGTCCGTGGTACCGCCGTCACCACCCTGCGCCACCACCCGTGTCTCCTCACGGCCCTGAACCTTGAGCGCGGCTGCCACGCCCGTTGCCACCGCTGCCGTGTTGCCAAACAGCGAATGGATCCACGGAATCTGCCAGGATGTCTCCGGATAGGGCGTGGAAAAGACTTCCAGGCACCCGGTGGCATTGGCCGCGATCAGTTGATTTCCGGTTGCGCGCATGGCGGCATCGATGGCGTAGCGCGCACCGAGCGCCTCGCCACAACCCTGGCAGGCACGATGACCCGAGTTGAGCGAATTGGTGCGCTCCATCTTCGATTGCACCGAGCGATCCGTCTCGCTCAGCAAACGGTTTCCGACCGTAAATGTATCGGTCTGGTAAAACTTGATTGGGGAAGTTTTCATTGGGGCCTGCTCCTGTACGCTCCGCTATCCGATATGGTCGGCGACAGCGCCGAGCTCGCGCAGGATATTCTCCGCGATAGGTCCCGAGAGACGGGTCGTTTCGAGACGTTCGATCTCACGGTGTATTACGTCGTGCTTGAGATCGAGGAAGGTCAAGCGCTCCAATGCATTCTTACCGGCCTTTTTGAACGCCTCGCGCAGGGAGGCCCTGGTAATTGCGCGACCACCGAGACCGGCAATGACCGTATGGACCTTCACATCCAGACCTTCCAATGCCATGCGAACGTTCGTTGACACAATTCCACCGATACCCACGGCGAGCGATTTTTCGATAACCAGTACGCGCTTGGCTTTTTTCAGGGCCTTTTTCAGCGCCTTTTTCGGGAAAGGTCGGAACGAGCAGATGCTGACCGATCCAATCGACACCCCTTCGGCCCGCATCTCGTCCACGACATCCTTGATGGTGCCATTCACCGACCCGAGTGCCACTACCAGGGTTTCAGCACCTTCCGTGTGATAAGGATGAATCAGGCCACCCGACGCGCGCCCGAACTGCTCTTCGAACTCCTCCGCCAATTCCGGGATCAGCCACAATGCCTGCATCTGACGGTAATGGGCGAGATAACGGACCTCGGTGAATGCCTCGGGCCCAACCATGGCACCGATGGTGACCGGCTGTTGGGGGTCCAGAACCTGGCGTGGCGAGAACGGCGGCAGGAAAACGTCGACCTGCTCCTGACTCGGGATATCCACACGTTCGTAGGCATGGGTGAGAATGAACCCGTCCATGCAGACCATGACCGGGACAGAGAGCTCTTCGGCCAGTCGAAAGGCCTGGATATGCAGGTCCACGGCCTCCTGGTTGGTCTCCGCGTAGAGCTGGATCCAGCCGGCATCGCGCATCGACATGCTGTCCTGCTGGTCATTCCAGATGTTGATCGGCGCACCGATCGCGCGATTGCCGATGGTCATGACAATCGGCAGCCCAAGCCCCGAGGCGTTGTAGACGGCCTCGGCCATGAACAGCAGGCCCTGGCTGGCGGTCGCCGTATAGGCCCGTGCGCCGGTCGCAGATGCACCGATGGCCACAGAGAGCGCGGCAAACTCAGATTCCACGTTGACGAACTCGCAGTGTTCGAGTTCGCCACTTTTGACCAACTGGCCCAGTTTTTCGACGATATGGGTTTGCGGGGTGATCGGGTAGGCGCAGATAACCTCCGGCCTACACAGGGCGATTGCCTCGGCGACCGCCTGTGAACCCTCTGTCTGTTTCAACATGCCACTGCCTCGCTCTGCTTCACCGATTCCGACGCGGCACGCGCGGCGGCAATATTGGCTTCCGCCACCTTGCGCGGAAACTTCTTACGAATGGCCTCTTCGATGGATTCGAGCTTTATCAGGCCGGTTAACGCCACGAACCCACCCAGCAGGGCCGCATTGGGCAGGGGCCGCCCCACATGCTGAAGGGCCAGTTCGGTTGCCGGCACAGTCACAACATGGGCTCCGGGGTTGTCACGTCTGAAATCACCCAGGCCAAGATCGGCGAGATCGCGGCTCGAATTGACGACCACACAACCGTGCTCGGAAAGTCCCTGGAACAGATTGACCTGATGCAGGAGGGTTGGGTCCTGGATGATGAGGGCATCCGGCTTCATTACCGGCTCGCGCAGCCTTATTTCCTTGTCATCGATCCGGCAGAAGGCCATCACAGGGGCCCCCATACGCTCGGACCCAAAACTCGGAAAAGCCTGAGAATGCCGGCCCTCGAGAAAGGCCGCGACCGAAAGCATCTCGGCCGCACTGACGACGCCCTGGCCACCCCGGCCGTGTATACGTGCCTGGAACATCAAATCCCCCAAATCATGCTAAGAGCGTCGCAATTTACCAGGATAGTTTGACCCGGGCATGACGACATCATTCCCCATCTTAGTAGAGAAACGACAAAATGCCTCGAGCAGCCTGTTGAGGATTCGTCTCGCGACCAGGCCGAGTCCGTCGCCAGACGGCTCGCAATATAAGTATCCTAGTGGGCCAAGTGGAAAGTTCTGTAACATTCAGAGCCACTGTGCGAGTGCGAATCAAGGCGCGTTTCGCAGGCAATGGCCCCTCCCTTGGCAAGAAACGCAACACAGAG